>ERZ773200.71-NODE-71-length-113630-cov-69.559604_pt1 | contig 113630 bp, 108 predicted proteins | sample MGYA00581008_ERZ773200 | MGnify/ENA primary metagenome ERZ773200 (study PRJEB29015, sample SAMEA2737770) | human gut metagenome | biome: human gut; feature: human-associated habitat; material: faeces | place: China | collected 2012 ... | reverse complement strand
CTTTGAAAAGGTCGACCAAACTTTTATAATTGATTGGCAAATCAATTTGCTAAACAATAATATATCAAGATTATCCCAAAAATTAAATCTATAATTGCAATAATATTTAACACACACTCATAAAATCAAATAATTGCATATATATTTTATAAGAACAAAAATCACACCGACAGTTTAAATTAACCGTCGGTGTGCCCTACCCTTTTTTAATAATAATTAATTATTAAGTGCATTGATACAATTTGAGCATATAAATTTGCCCTTAAGACATTTCAGATTTTCGGACGAATTGCAGAAAATGCATTTTTCTTCCGCTTTTTTTATTGTAATGCAATCATTGTCAGCCTCGATATGCAGCATATCGCCCGCTTTGATATTAAGATGATTGCGAATATCCTTTGAAATTACAATTCTGCCAGCTCCGTCAATTTCTCTGAAATTGGTAAATATCATTATATCATCTCCTTATCTGAACAGTTTTCTGTGCGTATTTTTAATTGTAAACCTTAACCGAAGGTACAGGTTGACAATTTTCATCGCTGTATCATTATACCATTTTACGGTTAATATGTCAATAATTACCAAATAAGAATTGTAAATACAATTTTGTAACGGATTTTGTCATATTTGCTTTATTTATGATATTATATTTAGATTTTTGAAGTTAGGTGAAATAAATGCTTGGTTATGTGTGGGCAGGTTTGATAATTGTCAGTGTGTTGTCGGCAATTTTACTCGGTAATACCGAATCACTGTCTACAGCCCTTATAGAAAGCGGCTCGTCATCAATAGAACTTCTCTTGACAATGGCAGGCATCCTATGCCTATGGTCAGGAATAATGAAAATAGCAGAAGAAAGCGGCTTTACCGCACTTATTTCAAAAATTTTTGTGCCTCTTTTGCGACCGCTTTTTCCAAAGCTTGATAAAAACAGCGAGGCTTTTAAAAGCATTACTATGAACATAAGCGCAAACCTGTTAGGACTTGGCAATGCCGCCACTCCGTTTGGTCTTAAAGCTATGGGTGAGCTTAACAGACTAAACAACTGCTCCGATACGGCAAGCAATGAAATGGTCATTTTTGTTGTGCTCAATACCGCCTCTCTGCAGCTTTTGCCTACTACCCTTGCCTCACTTCGACAAAGCTACGGAAGTAATGCTCCGTTTGAGGTTATAACAGCCATTTGGATAAGCTCGGCAACCGCTCTCACTGTGGCCCTTACAGTTGCCTGTACACTAAATCTGAAAAAAGCGAGGTGAAATTATGGCTATTATAATGCCTCTATTTGCGACCGTTGTGGTATTGTACGGGCTGATAAAACGAGTGCCTGTTTTCGATTTGTTTATTAAAGGAGTCCGAGAGGGCGTAAAAGTTCTGTACACAATTGCACCTACCATAATCGGATTGGTGTTTGCGGTAGATTTACTGCGTTCGAGCGGTGCAATTGATGTTATATGTAACTTTATCTCCCCTGCCGCAGATTTTTTAGGCTTTCCAAAAGAAATTGTACCAATGGTTCTCTTAAGACCTGTATCGGGCAGTGGTTCAACAGCTTTGTTGACCGCTTTGTATGAAGATTGCGGCCCTGACAGTTTTGCAGGCAGGGTAGCTTCTGTACTTGCAGGATCATCCGAAACCACATTTTACGCTGTGGCAATGTATTTTGGCAGTATTAAGGTAAAAAAAATCCGCCATACTCTTGTTGCCGCTTTGCTTGCCGATTTCACCGCCGCAGTGATGAGCGTGCTGACCGTAAGACTAATTTTCGGGCAAAACTAAAGGAGCTGTAAAAAACAGCCCCTATGTAAATGAAGTATATTTTCTTTTATTGCTCTCGCAGATACTTACGCCTATTTGTTTGGCTATCTTTAGATTGCGTAAACTGAAAGTATTTGTGGGCTTTGCCCACACCCACAACTTTTGAAAAGGTTGACCAAACTTTTATATATTGACTTTAATTTTATCGAGCAACTCTCCGACCTTTTCATGAAAAACAAGATCGGCGGCGCTGTCCATTGGCGTTGCATCACGATTTATCAGTACAAGTTTATTTCCTTTAAAATATCTCACCATACCTGCGGCAGGATAAACCGTGAGGCTTGTGCCTGCAATAATCAGTGTATCTGCATTCGCAATGGCATTAACCGCACCGTTTACTGTTTTATCGTCAAGTCCCTCTTCATACAGCACAACATCAGGCTTGATGATTCCCGAACATTCGCATTTTGGAATACCGTTGCTCTCTTTAATAAACTCGGCGGTATATGATTTGCCGCACTTCATACAGTAATTTCTCAACACACTTCCGTGCAGTTCATACACTCTCTTACTGCCTGCCGCCTGATGCAGTCCGTCAATATTTTGAGTAACCACTGCGCTGAGTTTTCCTGCTTTTTCAAGCTCAGCAAGTTTATAATGAGCCTTATTCGGCTTTTTGTCAAGACAAAGCATTTTATCTCTGTAAAAGCGATAAAACTCCTCTGTCTTTTTTACAAAGAATGTATGGCTTAGTATGGTTTCGGGCGGATAATCGTACTTTTGATTATAAAGTCCGTCCACACTTCTGAAATCAGGAATACCGCTCTCTGTAGATACCCCCGCACCGCCAAAGAAAACTATTCTATGGCTGTCATCAATCACTTTCTGAAGTTCATCAACACTGCTCATTACTGCATTGCCTCTTTCATCTGCTTTACATACTCGCAAACAGGCTCAACACATTCTTTGCCGTACTTAGCAACAATTTTTACAATTGCGGAACCTACTATTACACCGTCTGCATACTGTGACATATGCTTTGCCTGCTCCGGAGTTGAAATACCAAAACCTACCGCACACGGGGTATCGCTTACAGAACGAACAAGGTCAACCATTTCGCCAATATTTGTTGTAATCTCTTTTCTTACACCTGTTACACCCATTGAAGAAACGCAATACACAAAGCCCTGCGCTTCTTTGGCAATGGTTTTAATTCTGTCGTGTGAAGTCGGTGCAATAAGCGAAACAAGCTCTACACCGTGCTTATCGCAATAAGGCTGTAACTCTGCCTTTTCCTCAAAAGGAACATCCGGAACGATTACGGCGGAAATACCGCACTCTGCGCACTTTGCCATAAATGCGTCTGTACCGTAAACAAAAATAGGGTTCATATATGTCATTACGGCAAGAGCCGCCTTAATCTGCGGACGGATTCTCTTTACCATATCAAAAATCTTATCGGTTGTAGTACCTGCCGCCAAAGAACGGAGGTCAGCCTCCTGAATCACAACACCCTCGGCAATCGGGTCTGAAAAAGGTATACCGATTTCTATGATATCTGCGCCGTTTTCGCTCATACCTATAAGGAGTTTTTCGGTAGTTTCAAGGTCAGGATCTCCTGCGGTTACAAACGGAATAAAAGCCTTGCCGTTTTTGAAGGCATCTTTAATCTTACTCATAAATATTCTCCCCTCTGTATCTTGCAATAGCGGCAACATCCTTATCGCCTCTGCCCGAAAGATTTACAACAATAATGCTGTCTTTGCTCATTGTAGGAGCAAGTTTAATGCAGTGTGCAACAGCATGTGCGCTCTCAATAGCAGGGATAATACCCTCTGTGCGTGAAAGATACTCAAATGCGTTTACTGCCTCTTCATCGGTAACGGGCACATATTTTGCTCTGCCTGTATCGCTTAAGTTAGCATGTTCAGGACCGATACCCGGGTAATCAAGACCTGCTGAAATTGAATATACAGGTGCAATCTGGCCGTACTTATCTTGACAGAAATATGATTTCATACCATGGAAAATACCGAGTGTACCGTTTGCTATTGTTGCGGCATTCTTCGGATTATCAACGCCAAGACCCGCTGCCTCACAACCGATAAGCTGTACGCTCTCATCACCAATGAAGTCATAGAATGCGCCCATAGCATTACTGCCGCCGCCAACGCAAGCCATAACCACATCAGGAAGTCTGCCCTCTTTTTCAAGGAGCTGTGCTTTGATTTCCTTACCGATTACGCTCTGGAAATCTCTTACAACCATTGGGAACGGATGCGGGCCCATTACCGAACCGAGTACATAGTGAGTATCGTCAACTCTGTTAGTCCACTCACGCATAGCCTCGTTTACGGCGTCTTTAAGAGTCATTGTGCCTGTTTCAACGGCATTTACCTTTGCGCCGAGAAGTTTCATTCTGTATACATTAAGAGCCTGACGGATTGTGTCCTCTTTGCCCATAAAAATCTCACACTCAAGTCCCATAAGTGCGGCAACAGTTGCTGTTGCAACACCGTGCTGACCTGCGCCTGTTTCTGCAATTACTCTTGTTTTACCCATCTTTTTGGCAAGCAGGCACTGACCAAGACAGTTATTGAGTTTGTGTGAACCCGTATGATTTAAGTCCTCACGCTTTAAATAAATCTTAGCACCGCCTAAATCCTTTGTCATTTTCTCCGCATAATAGAGGAGTGACGGTCTGCCGGCATACTCACGCATAAGTGTGTCAAGCTCTGCGACAAACTCCGGATCGTTTTTATATTTTTCATATGCTTCTTCAAATTCATTAACGGCATTCATTAAAGTTTCGGGAACAAACTGTCCACCGTGAATACCAAACTTACCCTTCGACATTGATTTATCTCCTTTTCTAATACCTTATATATTTATAACTTATCACCGTTAAGTTCTTCAAGTGCTTTCTTTTTATCGGCATTTCTCATAAGAGTTTCGCCAATAAGCAGTCCGTTTACTCCTGCTTCTCTAAGCTCCTGCACATCTTCGGCTGTTTTTATTCCGCTTTCGCCGACAAATAAAATTTCCTTTGGTACAAGTTTTCTCAATCTTGTGCAGGTTGTGAGGTCAACCGTAAAGTCCTTTAAATTTCGGTTATTTACGCCGATTATTCTTGCCCCTGCATCTAATGCCGACTTCACTTCTTCCTCTGTATGTGCCTCTACCAAAGCTGAAAGTCCGAGTGAATCACAAATTTCAATCCATTTTCTGATTGTTTCGGTATCGAGCAACGCACAAATCAAAAGCACCGCAGACGCTCCGATTACTTTAGCCTCATATATCTGATACTCACAAACTGTAAAATCCTTGCGCAAAAGCGGAATTTTTACATTCTGTGATATTTCCTGCAAATATTTATTTTCACCTTTAAACCACTGCGGTTCTGTAAGTACGGATATCGCAGACGCTCCTGCGTTTTCATAATCCTTTGCAATCTGCACATACGGGAAATCCTCTGCAATTATTCCTTTAGACGGAGATGCTTTCTTTACCTCGCAGATATAAGAGATACCGTCCTTTGCAAGCGCCTTTTCAAAAGGAAATTCATCGGTAATGTTCATTGAAAGCGCTTTGTTTTTTATCTCCTCAAGCGGAATTTGTTTTTCAATTTCCGCATATCTTTCTCGGTTTGCCTGTGCTATTGTTTCAAGTATCATAATATCACCGTTATTCGTTAGTAGCCTTTACAAACTGCTCAAGTTTTTCATAAGCCTTGCCGCTGTCAATAAGAGTTTCTGCAAGACGGATACCCTCGGCAATATTCTCTGCCTTACCGCCTGCGCAAATACCGAGAGCCGAATTAAGCAATACAATATCTCTCTTTGCTCCCTTTAACTCGCCTTTTAAAATCTGCTTTGTAATCTCCGCATTCTCTTTGCCGTCACCGCCTACAAGGTCTGCACTGCTGTATGTCGGCATACCGAACTGTTCCGGAGTAATTTCGTATGAGCTGAATTTACCGTTGTTGATTTCACAAACCTTTGTAGGAGCAGTAACGGTTACTTCGTCCATACCGTCTGTACCGTAGAATACATATCCACGCTTTACACCAAGGTTTGCAAAAACTCTTGCAATCGGTTCAACGAGTGCCTCTGAATACACACCTGTTACCTGCAAGTTTGCAAAAGCAGGGTTTGTAAGAGGTCCTAAGACATTGAAAATATTTCTTATTCCGATTTCTTTTCTTACAGGGCCGACAAATCGCATTGATGAATGGTAGCTTTGTGCAAACATAAAGCAAATACCTGTATTTTTAAGGATTTCTTCACTTTTTTCCGGGCTTATTGTAAGATTAACTCCAAGAGCCTCCAGACAATCTGCCGCACCGCTCTTGCTTGACATTGAACGGTTGCCGTGCTTTGCAACAGAAATTCCTGCGGCCGCAACAACAAAAGCCGCTGTTGTAGAAATATTAAAAGTACCTGTTCCGTCGCCGCCTGTGCCTACAATGTCGAGTACATCGGTATCTCTTTTAACATGAAGTGCCTTGTCACGCATTACTGTTGCGCAAGCTGTAATTTCGTCAATGGTTTCACCCTTAATTCTGAGAGCTGTCAAAAATGCCGCTGTCTGTGCTTGAGTGGCTGTACCGCTCATCATTTCGTTCATTACGGCTGTTGCCTCATCATAAGTTAAGTTATTACCGTCTACTACCTTTTTTATTGCTTCCTTAATCATTTCTGTCACCCTTTCTATGTGTTATCCGTAATCATATATTAATAAAATTCTTTATCATTTCCATACCGTGAGAAGTCAATATCGACTCCGGGTGGAACTGTAATCCGTAAATTTCGTAATCTCTGTGGCGAACTGCCATAACCTCGCCCATATCGTCCTCTGCCGTAACTATAAGCTCATCGGGAACGGTATCCTTTTTTGCAATCAAAGAATGGTATCTCGCACCGTCAACTACCTTTGGCAAATCGGCAAAAATCTTACAACTGTTGTCAAGATTAATATTACTCTTTTTGCCGTGCATAAGTTTTATTGCTCTTGTAATTTCTGCGCCGAATACCTCGCATATTGCCTGATGTCCGAGGCAAATACCGAGTATCGGATACTCGCCTTTAAGCTCTCTTATAACATCTTCACAAATGCCTGCGTCCTTTGGATAACCCGGACCCGGAGAAAGAATAATGTGGGTAGGATTAAGTTTTCTGATTTCATCTACCGTTATTTCGTCATTTCTTACTACCTTTATATCGGGATTAATACTTCCGCAATACTGTACAAGATTATAAGTAAAGCTGTCGTAATTATCTATAAATAAAATCATATAGCTTCAACCTCTCCTGCATTTTTAACTGCATTTATTACCGCAAGTGCCTTGTTGTAGGTTTCAAGATACTCCGACTTAGGGTCGCTGTCTGCAACAATTCCCGCACCTGCCTGAACATAAACCTTATTTCCTTTTTTAACTGCCATTCTTATTGCGATACAAGTATCAAGATTTCCGTTAAAATCTACATATCCCAGCGCACCGCCATACACTCCACGAGGAGTTTTTTCAAGTTCGTCTATAATCTGACAAGCTCTGATTTTCGGTGCACCCGAAAGTGTGCCTGCCGGAAGAAGCGACTCAACCGCATCAAAAGCGTCAAGTCCGTCTTTAAGCTCACCCTCAACCTCACTGCAAATGTGCATTATCTTTGAATATCTTAAAATCTGCTGATATGAAGTCACCTTTACGGAATTGAACTTTGAAATTTTGCCAATATCATTTCTGCCAAGGTCAACAAGCATATTGTGCTCTGCAAGCTCTTTTTCGTCATTAATAAGCTCATCGGCAAGTGCGTCATCTTCCTCTTTTGTAGCGCCTCTCGGTCTTGAACCTGCAATCGGGAATGTATTAAGCACACCGTTCTGAAGTTTAACCAAAGTTTCAGGTGATGTACTTATAATCTCATCGCCCTCAATATTCATATATACCATATAAGGCGATGGGTTTGTAATTCTCAATACTCTGTATGCATTTAAAAGCGAACCTTTGTACTCGGTTTCAAATCTGCGGGATACAACACACTGAAAAATATCGCCGTCAAAAATATATTCCTTGGTTTTATTAACCATATCGCAAAATTCTTCTTCTGTGTATGTGCTTGTAAATTCCACATTTTTATCGCTTTCAAGCTTTGCAAGCGGAGCAGGGTCTGTAATTGTATTGATAATTTCGTTTATATCGTTTACAGCCTGCTTGTACTGTCTTTCAGGGTCATAAGTTTTCATATTTACTATGACTGTCATTTTTTCACGAAGATGATCGTATGCAATAATTTTATCAAAAAGCATTAAATCAAAATCATTGGTTTCGCTTTCCTGTATTTTCAAAATCGGTTCGCTGACTGCAATCATAGCATATCCGTAATATCCTACAAGTCCTCCAGTAAACGGCGGCAAATCTTCAAAACGAGGATTTTTGTAATTTTTCATATACTTTCGGATTTCTTCGTATGGCTTGGCGGTTTTAATTGCAGCCTCACCCTCGCCTGTAATGGTGAGAACTCCGTTTTTATAAACAAGTCTTGCCTTAGGATTACAGCCGATAAACGAATATCTGCCCCACTTTACACCGCCCTCGATACTTTCAAGAAGAAAGCACTTGTCTGACTTTTGAAGAATTTTTCTTAACAAAGTAATCGGTGTGACAGAATCGGCGTAAACTTCCTTGTAAACAGGTATTACATCGTATTCATCCTTAATTGCCATTACCTCATCATAAGACGGTTTAATCATTTTTCTCACCCTTTATATTTTTTATAAACAAAAAGACCTTTGCCCCAACTAAGGGACAAAGGTCTGAAACGACTTCTGTGGTACCACCCAAATTGACGGAAATTCCGCCCGCTCATACAGCATACTGACATATGCCTCCTGCTGTAACGGTCAGGTTCCGTCGGAAACTACTCGAATACTCTTTCGGTCCGCCCTCACAAGTCCATTCGGAAAAATCTCAACTATCGGCTCGCACCACCCGCCGACTCTCTTAAAGCGCCGATTAATCTTACTACTCTTGCTCAATGGTTTATTTTATAAATTAATACTATTATATAGCGGAATTTTTTAAATGTCAATAGCATTTTAGCACTTTAAAGCGAAAATTCAAAATTATTTTGAATTTTCTGCTGTCTTTAAAATTACCGTTGACTGTGCAGGCATTGTAAGTACGCCGTCTTTTATAGCTGTGTGCTGATAAACAGCGTTTTCATCCTCTGTTGAGGTAAAAGCACCGTCCTTATCCACAGGGAAACTTGCAACAAGTTCTGCTCTGATTTCAGGATTAGCTATCATATCATCGGTAATGGTAAGCTCAGCGTTTTCCTCTGCATTCATATTATGAATAATCATCAGCTTTGTGCCGTTATACTCAACATAGTAAGCACAAATTGCAGTATTGTCAAAGGTTTGAAGTCCTGTAATTTTGCCACGAGCAATTTCAGGATTCTGATTTTTGATTTTTATAATTCTGCTGTAAAAGCTAAGCAAAGAATTGGGGTCAGCCTGCTGTTGCTTAGCGCCGCCGTATTTAGTATCTTTCGCAACATCACCTACACCGTTTACCCAAATATTCGGCAAATTATTGCTGTCAAATATCATCGGTGTACGATAAGCCGAATCAGAAGTTGTATTTGGAGCAGTAATTCCGATTTCCTCGCCGTAATAGATAAATGGATTGCCCGGGAACAACATATACACTGAGGCTGCCATTTTCTGATAACTAAGACCCTTAGGTTCAAGCGAGTTACCGCTTCTCACCATATCGTGATTTGACAGGAACATTGTCGGAATGTAATTCTCGTTATTGTTGTACATCTTATCGTTATACTTCATTACCTTTTTAGCGATAGCCGTACCACGCTGTGCTATGACCTCGGTTGTAAGTGTGCCACTTGACTGTGAGAATTTAAATGCAAACTGACTGTCAATTCCCGACTTAAAGATTTCCTGAATCTTTGAATCATCGTCCCAGTTTTCACCTACTACATAAACATCAGGATTTGTTTCCTTACATTTATCACAGAACCAGTTCAAAAATTCCGTGCCGTCGGTGGATTTATTAGAAAAATATTTTACGGCGTCAAGTCTGAAACCGTCAACACCTCTGTCAAGCCAGAATTTTGTAATTTTTGCAAATTCTTCTCTTGTTTTTTCAGAATTTAAATTCCATTCAGGCATTTCCTCAGTAAAATTAGCCTCACAAGCCATTGCGTGTGACAAATAATTTGTCTGTGTATCAGAATCGAAATATGAAGTGGGATGAATTTCAAAATACTGTGCATAACCGTCAAGATTGCCCTCTTCCACCTCTTCGACAGCCTTTAAATAATAAGGATGCTGTGAAGATGCATGATTTAACACAAGGTCAAGTATGATGTTAATACCACGCTTATGACATTCTGAAACAAGTTTGTCAAAAGTTTCAAGTGTGCCGAAATCAGGGTCAATATTGTAATAATCGGTTACATCATATTTATGATATGACGGCGAAGGCATTATAGGTGTTAGCCATATACCGTCAACACCAAGGTCATTGCCTGTATTTGGATCTCCGTCATTAAGATAATCAAGATTATCAATAATACCTTGCAAATCACCGACTTGATCACCGTTTGAATCTGCAAATGAATTAACAAAAATCTGATAATAGTTACGGTATTTATCGGTTGATGCTGTGGCTGTAAGAGTATTTACCGGATCATCATATTCTTTAGTACCGCAGCCTGCAAGAATTGCACTTGTAGAAATTGAAGCAATAAGTAAAAGTGTAAAAATTTTTTTCATAAATCCTCCTTATAAAATCAATAAAGTTAAGTAAGAATTGAAATGTATTCTTTATAGGCTATAAATATTATGGTTTGCAAAATATTTCATCAATCATAAAAGTTCGGTCAAACTTTGCAAAGATTATAGGTATGTGTAAAACACACACAAGCCTAAAAAGGCTTGACCTAAATTTTAATTTTTTTAATCTTAACTATGCTGCAAGCCATAATTTAAAACTTAACTAAAAAGGATGGCAGCCAAAGACTGCCACCCAAAAATGTGCAAATAAAGATTAACCCTTTACGCCGCCGGCTGTTACACCTTCGACATAATACTTCTGCATCTTAAGGAAGAGGAGGGTAATCGGAACAGCAACTACTACTGAACCTGCAAGGAACTGCTTGTAGTACTGTGTCTTAAAGTCAAGGTCAACCATAAGCTGCAAACCGATTGCAACAGTGTAGTTATCACGCTTATCACCCATGATGATCTTAGCAAGAATAAAGTCTGTCCAAGGTCCGATGAATGATGTAAGAACTGTATAAACTACGATTGGTTTTGACATAGGAAGAATAATCTTCCAGAAAATCTGGTTCTTAGTTGCACCGTCAATAGTTGCCGCCTCGTCAAGAGCTCTTGGAATTGTATCAAAGAAGCCCTTTGAAATCTGATAGCCAAGACCTGCACCGGCACTGTAACAAATTACAAGTGCTACGAGTGTCTGTGTAAGACCCATAGCCTTTAAGAGGTAGTAAATAGCAATCATTGTCATAAAGCCCGGGAACATACCGAGAATCATACCAACATTGATAAACTTTTTACGGGATTTAAATCTTAAACGGCTGAATGCGTAACTTACCATAAGTACAGAAATTGTAGAAATTACGCAGCTAAAGCATGCAACAACAAATGTGTTTATAAACCATTTTGTAAAGTTAAGTGTACCGTGGTTTGTAAAAAGGTCAATGTAGTTCTGGAAAGTCCATTCACGAGGAATGAGATAGTTTACTACAGTAACACCTTCTGCACGGAACGAGTGCATTAAAAGATAGATGAATGGGCAAATCCAAATAAATCCGAGAATAGCGAGGATTATGTAGATAAAAGTATTTGCCAAACCTCTTCTGAGTTTGTAGCTTTTTATCATGAGAACGCCTCCTCGTCTTTTGCAGATTTAGATGAGTTAAATACAATAAGTGAAAGCACAGCGCAGATAATAAATACAATGATACCGATCGCCGCAGCAAGGTTGTAGTCAGAAGAGTTCATAGTAAGTTTGAACAACCATGTTACGAGGATATCTGTATAACCTGCCTGATAGAATTTCTCCGTTGTTGGACCACCGCCTGTGAGGAGGTAGATAACGTTAAAGTTATTGATGTTACCAACGAACTGAGTAATAAGCTGTGGTGTTGTTACGAAGAGCATGTAAGGAAGTGTAATGCTTGTAAATGTTTTTACAGGGCCTGCACCGTCAATACGGGCTGATTCGTAGAGGTCTTCAGGAATATTCATAAGAATACCTGACATTGAAAGAATTGTGTAAGGAATACCTACCCAAAGGTTTACAATGATAACTACTATCTTAGCGATGTTAGGGTCAGTGTTAAGCCACTGAATTTCCACCACCGCAGCATCAGGATTGAACCATCTGCTAATATCTGTAAGTAATACATTAAATGCACCGTCAGTCTGGAGCATCTGATTCATAAGAAGAAGTGATACAAACTGTGGTACAGCGATTGCAATAACAAAGAGAGTTCTCCACAAAGCCTTGAACTTAATACCCTTTTTGTTGATCATAAGAGCAATAATCATACCAAGGATGTAGTTTGTGAAAGTAGCGCAAACAGCCCAAACAAGTGTCCACTTAGCAAGTTCTACGAATGTTGTAGCTCTTGTTGCAGAGTTAGCTACATCAAATACAGATGCAAAGTTTTGGAAACCAACCCAGTGGAACAATGTTCCCGGAGGCATATGCTGAAGGTCATAGTTTGTGAATGCTATAAGTATCATAAAGATGAGTGGAAGAATCTGGAAAATACCAATCATCAGTACAGGGAAAGACAAAAGTGTAATGTGATACTTACCGTCAAGAAATTCCTTGATATCAGTTCTTAATGAAGTTGGCTTTTTGCCTGCTGCAACAAGAAGCTGATGCTTGTAAGCATCTTTTATATTTGCTATGTAAATGGCAAATACAACTACTGTAATTACAATGGTAAGTACAGAATAAAGGAGGATAAGCATTGAGTTATCACCGTAAACAGTTACAGGGAAAATGCCGTCCATCTCTGTGTGAGTCTCAACAGTACCAAGCGAACCAAACTTGGAAATGTAACCCCAACCAAAGAATACCATATAGAGAATGTACAAAACTTCTGAAAGGAAGAATAAAATACCCTTATAGTACTTACCTTTTGAAATGTCACCAAGGCCGAAAATAAGGTAAGAAAGCTTTGTCATAATATCTCCGTTTACAAAGGTTTTGCCGTAATTAGCAAATCCCTTGCCAATGCCAAGAAAAAACTTCACAATAGCATTTCCTATTGCTTTAAAAAAGCCTGCCACTTTACCGGGCAAAGCTTTGAAAAAGTTTTTAGCATTATAGGCAAACTTCTGGAAAGGATTAAGCTGTACATAATCAATATATTTCATTAATAAGCTCTCCTTAAAATAGTTTGCAAAACCTACACCAAACTAATAATATATTCTGCGTTATCAATTAGCATCATAAATACATTAGTAGTTTGGTGTAAATTAATTACAATGTCTGCGACATTGATAACGAGTTTTCACTCAATGGGGCTCTCAGCTACTTGAGAGCCCCACGAGTATGAGAAGATTTATTTTGAAAACTAAAATTATTCGTCTCTTACGTTTGCGATTGTGTCTGTGAGTAACTGCTTGAAGAAGTCAGCGTTTGAAGGATCTGTTTCGTCAGCAATGAGCTTGTTACCGAGGTTTGCATTTGGATCCCAGAATGTTGAAGCTATACTTACCTGTGGTACAGCGAACTTACCCTGCTCAGCAATAGCTGTAAGTACTGCACTGCCTGTAACAACTTCTTCACCGTTTACAGTCTGGTTTGAAGGACCCCAACCGAGCTCTGTAGCTCTTTCTCTCTGGCACTCTTCGCCTGTGAGATAGTTAGCAAGGATCTGAGCTGAACGCGGGAACTTAGAAGATGCGTTTACACCGATGAGCTTGTAACCGAGCATTGAAATTATCTGCTTAGCTTCGCCGTTTACATCGATTGTTGGGAGCTTAGCTGCACCGAAGTTGTCGCCAAGAGCTTTCTTGTCAGGAACTGTGTTCCAAGAACCGTCGATACCGGCACCGCAAGACTTCTGTGAGAAACCGGAAGAAATAGCGTCTATTGAAAGTGACTGGAATGTACCCTTATAGTCGTGTATAAGCTTTGAGAAAGCCTGGAGTGTTGCAACTACCTCGGCCTCATCATAATCTGTGTACTTCTGAGTAATGCCGTCATCCTCAAGACCATCGGTCTTAAGACCGCCTGTGAATGTGAACATACATGCGTAGAAGCCGTCACCTGCGTTCATGATGAACTTCTTACCTCCGGCCTTACAAGCTTCGAGGACATCCTCAAATCTGCCTGCCTGCTCGTCAGAAACTACTGACTTATCATATACGAGGTAGTAACCGTTATCACCTGTTTCCGGATAAGCGTAAATCTTACCGTCGAGTGTTGCAGCTGAAACTGACTCTGCTGTATCTCTCTTAGAAATATCTTCAGCATAAGCAGCCTGTGCAATAACGCCTGCTGTCTGAAGCTTGTTGAGCTGGTCACTTGCGAAACCGAATACATCGGCAGCAGCTGAGGCATCATTAAGAAGGTTTGTAGCAGCATCTTTCTCAGTCTGAGCAACTACTGTAATATCAATCTTCTTGTCCGGATAAAGAGCCTTGAATGCCTCGCACTCTTTTTCAAAAGTAGAAACTGCATTATCAGGAGCCCATACTTTAAGTGTAATGTTGTCTTCGTCACCAAAGTCGTTGCTTGTTGCAGAAGCACTGTCACCCTTTGATTCTGTTTTTGAAGCTGTACTGCTGTCACCTGAACCGCCGCAGCCAACAAGTGCTGTAGCAGCCATCATACTTGCCAAAAGAACGGCAAAAATCTTTTTCATCGGATATTTCCTTCTTTCATAAAATATAAACTTTCATTCCGTTTGAATGATGTGAGGACAGTCCCTCTGTCCTTTCACTACATTTATGATACCAAAAAATCATACAAATTGCAACTACCTTTGTACTTTTTATACAGAGTGTTAAAACTTTAAATTATTTTTGTGCATTTTGCAAGTTATATTTTGAAATTTTGATTTTATTTACAAAATTATCTCTGGCTTTTTGTTAATAATAACAATATTTTCTTTGTGCAACTTGTTCATTTGGAGATTATCGTTTTATTTTCGTAAATTACTTAAATTCGTTTCATATCAGCTAAATGCACATATTTTCGTTTGCATAGGTGCTTTTTAGGTAATTTTCACCAACAGATAAAATAAGTCTTTTCGCACAATAAACACACTCCAAAAAAATTCATTATTATTGTTGTATTATTTTCCCTGAATTGTTATAATGTAATAGTAATCACAACTAAAAACGGAGTGAATTTATTATGAAACTAAGCAATTTACTTGCAAACATTGAATATACCGTAATAAATGACGGCAATCCCGAAATAACCGATATTATATATGATTCCCGAAAAGTTACCGACGGTACAGCTTTCGTATGTCTTAAGGGATACACATCCGACGGTCACAAGTATGCGCAATCCGCTGTTGAAAAAGGCGCCGCTGCCCTTATAATAAGTGATGACCTTTCATTCGATGTACCGAAGAATGTTGCGGTTATTAAAGTGGAAAACACACGAAAAGCACTTGCGTATATCAGCGCCGAGTTTTTTGGCAGACCCGCCGAAAAACTAAAGACCATTGCAATTACAGGTACAAAAGGCAAAACAACCACAACCGCTATGATTGCATCTATTCTTGAATGTGCAGGAATCAAAACAGGCACAATCGGCACTCTCGGTATTTTATATGACGGAAAAGTTGTAAAAACAGACAACACAACCCCGGAATCATACGAAATTCAAAAAGCTATGCACGATATGCTTGAGTGCGGCTGTAAAGCTATGGTTATTGAGGCAAGCTCAATCGGCTTAAAGCATTACAGACTTGCTGATATTACATTTGATGTAGGCATATTTACAAACTTTTCACACGACCATATCGGCGGTGTTGAACATAAGGATATGGCTGAATATCTTTACTGTAAAAGTCTGCTTTTCGGACAGTGCAGACACTCTGCTGGAAATATTGACGATGAAAAATTTACCGAAATCACAAAACTTGCAGTTGAAAAACCTGTAACATTCGGTTTCTCAAATAAAGCCGACTTTGTTGCGTCCGATGAACATTTATTATTTGAAAACGGATTTATCGGCGTTCACTTTGAATTAAGCGGAAAAAAGAAACTTTCGCTTGATGTAAATATCCCCGGTAAATTTAATGTTTATAATGCGCTTGCCGCAATCAGTGCCGTATCTTTCTTCGATATTCCCGACAAAGCTATTGTCGAGGGTCTTCACAAAGCAAAGGTTAAAGGCAGAGTTGAACCTGTACCCGTACCGGGCAACTATTCGCTTATAATAGATTACGCTCATAACGCACTTTCTATGGAAAATGTGCTTTCAACACTCCGACTTTATAAACCTAACCGCCTTATTACAATGTTTGGTGCAGGCGGCAACCGTCCAAAGGTGAGGAGATACGAAATGGGCGAAACTTCGGGCAGACTTTCCGACCTCTCCGTAATCACAGAGGATAACTCCCGTTTTGAAGATGTTATGGATATTATCGAGGACATCAAGACAGGTCTTGCAAAGACAGACGGTAAATATGTAGTTGTTCCTAATCGTAAGGACGCAATAAGATATTGTATGGAAAACGCACAGGACGGCGATATTATCGTTCTTGCGGGCAAAGGTCATGAGGACTATCAGGAAATTAAAGGCATAAAATACCATATGGATGAAAGAGAGCTTGTAGCTGATATAATTAAAGAAATGAGCGAAAAAAGCAAGTAAAATCTCTATACTAATATTATAGGTAATGGTTTAACGGATTATCAATCGGGCAACAAAGTAAAGCAAAAGCTAAACTTTCCGTCCCGAAGTTAAAAGTTTGGTCATCCTTTTCAAAGGTTGTAGGTGCGGGCAACGCCCACAAACTTTATGCTATTGCAAATTTTTGATAGCCAAACAGCTTGCCGTTTGGCGACTTAAACATAACGAAGAACTTTTAATTGCGGTAGCAACAAAAAAATATTCTTATAATTTGTGCCGTCTTTGCTACGCAATGACGGCACATTATTTTAATTATTCTTTTTTAAAGGCTGTCGCCTGTTTTTTCAAACATAGTCTTAGCACGCAAACAGCCAAGCTGTTTGCGCCTGCAAATTTGTCCTAAATAAAACTTTTTATGGGCTCTGCCCAAACCCGCAACCCTTTAAAAAGGGTTGACCTAAATTTTGAATTTATTACACTAAACTTTGTGTGCTAAACCATTATTTACCCCAACTCATTATAAAGACCCTAATTAAAAGGGACAGCCGTAAAAAGCTGTCCTTTTTTATATTGTATTCGATTTATCTTAACTCAGGAACTACTGCAAAAAACACAAGATCCTCTTCACCGTCATTAATCAAACTGTGGCTGTGTCCCTTTGGGCAATAATGGCAAGAGCCTGCGGAAAGTTTTTCTTCCGTATCATCATACTTTACCTTGCCGTTGCCGCTAAGAATATAAATAATCTCGCAGTTACCCTCATGAGTATGAAGTCCGATTGACGCACCGCTTTCAAGTCTGCCACGCATAATTTTGGTATCGCCGTCATCAAACATATCGGCTCTGAAAGTTTTTTCCCCTCCCTTAAAATTAGGAAGTTCCTTTGTTTGCATACCGTCAAAATCTATATACATTACATATCACCTTTCTTTATTATTATACGAAGCAATCACAAATATGGTTTCGCCTTGATTCAGTCCGAGAATTTTTCTCTCAATTTTCGGATTTTTATATCTGCGCACCATATCTCGCAGTGCAGTTCCGCCGTGAAATCCGTGCAAAACGGTAACTTCACGCACATCATTCGGCAATTGCTTTAATCTTTGCGTTAAAACTTTTCCCGCACTTTCCACGGTGTGACCGTGCAAATCTATCTCTACAGAATACGGCATCACTACACCTCTTTTCTAAAATTTTACCTCCGCACAAATGTACGGAGGATTTTTTATAAATTATTCGGTAACTTCCGGTTCTGTCGGAGTAGGTTCCGGATCGGGTTCCGGTTCTGTCGGAGCAGGAGTCGGTTCCGGATCGGGTTCGGGAGTTACAGTAGGTTCCGGATCAGGCTGCGGAGCAGGCTCCGGAGCCGGGGTAGGTACATCAGGTGTAACCTGTGATGACGAGTTATTGTTTGAAGATGAGTTATTGTCAGAAGAGTTCGAGTTATTATTGCTCGGTCTTGAAACTACACCGTCGTCGCCGTCGGCAGAGCCGCCGCCAATACCGCCGCTGCTCTCATAAGTGGATGACGGGAGTTCCTCACGGTCAACTTCTTTGCCGTCCTTATAATATACTCTCCACGCTCTTGCAGAAAATTCTTTTCCGCTTGTAGAGCCGATTTCATTTTCTGTTCTTATTTCATCATAATCAGGGCTTTGCCATCCCCAAAATGTAGCAGAAAGCGTTGTACCGTCCATTTTACATTCTATAAACATCTGGTAATCTGTCTGATTAGAGAACTTAAGGTCAAGGTTAGGATAATCAATTGTTGCGTCAAGACCTGTAGGAACATAATCGGATGCCCAAAGGTGGCAGTATCTTTCCTCAATCTCAACATTTGCTCTGATTGCGGCATTATAAATAGTTGAACTTGCCTGACAAATTCCGCCGCCGTTGCCCTGCACAAGTTTACCGTCTGCAATCACACCTGCAGGCTTGTAACCGTTTTCAGAAAGGTTTGAATCGCCTGTGCATTCGTTAAACGACCATACTTCCCCCGGTTCAAGTACAGAACCGTTGCAAGCCTCAAGCGCAGTTTTCATATTTGAATTACCGTTTGCGCTGTTGTAAGAAACGGTTTCGTATGTAGAAAGCTTCACAATATTTTTCTTAACCATATCAAGAGAAATATCTGCGTCAACATCTTTAACTACAGCATTGAGTGCCATTGTGCCAGTACCGCTTTTTATAGCTGACGAAAGCTGTGTAACAAGGTCTTTTTCGTCAAGCTCCGCACCTTTTTCGGCATCGGCATATTTAAATCTGTTGTCACCGTCATACGGATTAAATTCAGAAACACGGGCATTTGTCGCCTTTACATCAACTTCTTTTTTAATCTTTTCGGCATTGCTCTTGATAGAATCATCTGTGCAAGTGGCAACGACAGTATATGTCTTTGCGGTTTTGCCCGAACTTTCTTTGTTAAGTTCATCATTCTTAAGCTGTGTAAGAACACTCTCTGTATTGTATGTATATTTTAAGTCTTTCTGTGTAATTGTGTATGTCTTTTCTTTCGCCTTTACAGAAATTGAAACAGGAGTTATAAATGACTCCTGCTTTGAAGTCAAAAGCTTGAGCGCCTCATCATAAGTTTTGCCTGCAAGTGAAATTCCCGACACCTGTGCATCATCGGAAAAATGGAATCCCAAGCCAAGATTATCGACAGTAGTCTGTCCGTTTTTGCTTGGCATAAGCATAACCACACCCGCAACGGCAATACCGATAACTACCGCACCGGCTGCGCAGCTTGCAATAATAATTTTTTTCTTATTACTTTTTTTGCCGTCTTTTTTATTGTCTTTATTATCGTTTTTTCCCTTTGGTTCAGACTTTTTATTTTCTTTTTTCTTTTTGCGTTTGTTTTCATCTTCGTAAGAAAACACACCTGCATAATGGTGAGCGCCCGAAGGTGAATGTTTTGCGCTTTTTTTAGAATTTGCAGATTCTTCGGCAGTCTTAATACCGTTTGAAACATCTACAAGTTCATCGTCCGAATCATTGTAAAAAATAAAATCCTTGTCATAATCGACCATTAAAAAATTCCTCCGTTTGGGAAATGAACATTTACAATTTCTTTATTATGTATGTTACCAATATAATTTTACTACACTTTTTGGTAAAAATAAAGACATAAATTCAAAAATCATCCTAAAATAATTCCCAAATTTTAATTATACTTTCAGCCTTAATTTTTATGCAATGCTACATTTTTGTGACAAATATTTATTGCAAAAAATTATTTATTAATCTTTTTTTACTTTTCGGTTGAAAATTGTTTATATTAACGATATAATATAGTTTACAGACATTAATATTTAATGGAGCTTTTTATTATGAAAATATTGATTTTTACCGCCTCAACCGGCGGCGGGCACAAAAGAGCCGCTGCCGCACTTGACGCCAAAATAAAAGCGCTTGATGCAAACAATGAGGTAAAGGTCGTTGACGCATTAAAAGCAATCGGCAAAGTTTATGACAAAACAGTCTGCGGCGGTTATCACTTTATGGCTACAAAAATTCCGAAGGTTTACGGTGTGTGCTACAAAGTAACAGACCGTAAAACCATAGTCTATGACGCAGTTATGAAATCAAATACCGCAATGTCAAACAAGCTTTTGAGCATTATAGATGAGTTTAATCCCGATGTTATCATTATGTGCCACCCGTTTATTACAACGATGGTATCAAGATTGAGAAGAAAGGGCAAAATCAGTGCAAAAGCAATCAGCCTTATAACAGACTATGACGCACACCGCACATATTTTGTACCGAACATTGACGCTTATGTACTTGCCGAACCTCAAATGGCGGAAAAATTAGTCAACGAATATGATGTAGATAAAAATATAATTTATCCGCTCGGCATCCCGATTTTTGACAGATTTTCCGAGCCGTTTGATAAAGCTGAAATCTGTAAAAGAGAGGGACTTGACCCCAACATTCCGACTGTTTTGCTTATGGCAGGCTCTTTCGGCGTTACAAGCGTATTAAAATTTTATAAAAGCCTTGTTTTGCAGAAAAAGCAAATTCAATTTATCGTAATTACAGGAAGAAACAAGCACCTTTATACACATCTTAAAGAAGTAATGGAAGAACTTAATGCCCAGGACTGCACAAAACTTCTGTACTTTGTTGACAATGTTGAGGATTATATGCATATATCCGACCTCATCGTAACAAAACCCGGCGGACTTACAGTTACCGAAAGTCTTGCTTGCCGACTTCCGCTTGCAATTTACAATGCTTTTCCCGGGCAAGAGCGTGATAATGCAGAATTTCTTGTAAAAACGGGTGCCGCAATTATGCTTGATAAATTAAACGGTGCCGAACAGGTTTGCAGACTTCTCGGCAATCCGGACAAACTTGCCGAAATGAAAAGGTTTTGCGGCAATCTTGCACAAGAAAATTCGGCAGAAAAAATTTATGACCTCGCTAAAAAGCTAGTCAATGAAGATTAACGAAAGGACCGTTCAAATAAATGAAAAGAACTATATCAGCCCTGCTTTGCGCAGGCTTAATCGCAGTAACATTTACAGCCTGCTCAAGTGCAGACAGCTTTTCAGACAAGGAAAATCTTTCAAAAAATGTTGAAAGAAACAGCGATACTGAAACCACATTTAATTATTCCGACGGAGCAGTTAGCGCTCCTACGGAATATAATTCTTACTCAAGCGAAGTAAGTGATTTTGAATTAAAACTTTTCCGTAACTATTACAAAAACAATTCCGATAAAAAGAGTTTTGTGTTTGCGCCTGCAAATACTGCTCTCACACTCGGATTACTTGCAAACGGTGCCGCAAAACAAAGCCAGACAAATATTGTCAATGCGCTGAGTGATGAGCTTGTACTTGATTCCGAAAATCAATGTTCGTCATATTTTCAGAGCAGACTTAAAGCCTTTTCTTCTGACGGCACAAATACAGATGAAAACGGTAAAAATTCAGAAAAAGCTTATGTAAAACTTAATCAATCAATGTTTTTTAACGACACGGTTGATATAAGAAAGAATTTTCTGAAGGCAAACGCTGACTTTTACGGAGCAAATATTTTCAGATTTGTATTTTCAGATGAAAACGCAGTTAAAAAGGTTAATTCCGTACTCGGCGGAAATGCCGTGACTTCTCTTGACAACTCAAATAACCTTTTCTGTACAAGCACATCGGATATATATGACGAATGGCTTAACGCTTACGAAAAAGACGCTGTTGCGGACGGTACTTTTTACTCCGAAAGCGGCGAAAAAACAGTAAAATATATGACCTCTGCAGAAAATTATATTCATACAGACAAAGCGCAGGGCATTATAAAATATATGCGCAACACACCTGTAAAATTTGTTGCAATCATGCCAAATGAGGATACTTCGCTTGAAAGCTACATATCCTCAATGACATATCTTGAGTATTCCGATATGCTCGACAGCTTTAAAATAACATCTCTTACAAATGCCTCTGTTCCCGAATTCAGTATAAAGTCAGACGGCAAACCTACAAGCCTTAAATCCGAACTTGAGAATTGCGGCCTTGCGGATATATTTACCGACAGCATTAACCTTTCAAATATCACTCTTTCAGATGACCTTTTCGTAAATGATATTTCCGAAATTCAGCCGTCTGTTACCGTAAATTCAGCAGGTATCGGCGGCAGTGAAAGCGTTAAAGCAACAGTTACCGCAAACACACTTAAATCCGACTCCAAAACAGCCGACAGCACTCTAAAGTTTGACCGTCCGTTCATATTTATGCTTATAGATAACGAAAGCAACATTCCGCTTTACATCGGAACAGTTGATTTCTGATTATTCGTTATCAGTCAATTTTACAGCAAGCACCGTAATGTCGTCATCGTGACCGTCATTGCGGTGCTTTATTGCTTCCGCAACAACCGCCTGCGCAAGTTCCTGTGTGCTGCCCTTGTTCCATGTTCTTATAAGATTTTCAAGCCATTTTTCGTTACCTGATAATACACCGTCAGACACCATAACCACCATATCTCCTGTTGTCAAGTTGACCGTATCGGTCGAAAATTTAATATTGTTGAGTATTCCGGCAGGAAGTGACGGCATTTCTTTTGCAATCACTCTGCCGTTTTTCTTTATATAGGTAAGCGGTGCACCTGCTTTGTTAAGAGTTACTCTTCCGCTGTACAAATCTATTTTTGCCACATCAACGGTTGAAAGCGATTCGTCCTCGCTCTTTACCATAAGTGCGGAATTTACAATCTGCAGTGAGCTTTCCGGTGTAAGTCCGGACTTGAGAAGTCTTGTCATAATAGAAGTTGCCATATTGCCGTCAACCGCCGCTCTGCCGCCTGTGCCCATACCGTCACACACAATGGCATAAGTATTGCCTGTGCCGTCGTTAAAATAATTAAGGCAGTCGCCGCAAAGTTTGCCACGATTTGCAATATGCTGTTCCGTACCTATTTGCACATCGTAAACAGGCATTTCGCAGAATTTTGCCATTATACTGCCGCCCTCTTTGGTAATAAGAGGCAAATCAAATCTTCTGCCGCAGCATTTTGAGATTTCACGCATTAACTGTCCTTTTGAAAAGCGCTTTGATTTGGGAGAAATTGAAAGTTCAACATTCATTCTTCCGCCCGAAGTTATAAGGCAAATACATTCCATGGGAATAATTCCGACAGCCGACAAAGCGGAAATTACCCTTTCTGCCGCCTCGGTGTCACATTTCATTGCGCTTTTAAATTCATCAGATAAATCGGATAAAATATCCCCGATTCCCGAGAATTGTCCCGCAACGACACTGCGTACATCATCTACCCTGCGTTGAGCCTCCAGACAAGAAATATATTCCCTGTAATTGCTGTTCATACTGTCGGCTATCTCACGCTTTTTACAGCACTTTTTGACAAAGACCTCCTCAATATCGTTTTCACTCACTCTTCCCTGTTGTTCAAGCCTTTCCTCAAGGCGGCGAAAATCATCATAGGTCACTCCCTCCTGTTTATCGTGACAGTAAACTTTTAATCCACAACCTGAACAGACATTTTTTCTGACATTGTCGCATACCATATCAAGTGTGGGCGAATACAGCCTTTTAAGTCTGTCGGATACTCCGTTGACATCGTTTTTAACATTATTAATGGCTTTTGAGGCAAAATCAAGCCTCATAACCACATTTTTCCTCAAAGTTTCACCGAGAGAAGCATTTTGTTCATGAGAAAAAACAGGTGCAATAAAATTACCTACTTCTTTGGGCAGAATCATAAAAATGACAGACGCCGTAAAACTTTCTATAAGTACCTCGGCAAGAGCCACCCTGTCGCTGAAAGCAAGGCACATAACCGCATCGGAAATCATAAACGCTATTACGCAGGCAAATTTGCCGACAGTCGAAAACAATCCTGCCATAAGTCCGCCAAATGCGTATCCTCCGCAGATAAAGCCTTGATTTCTGCTTGCAATACTGAATATTGCTCCCGTTGCAATTCCGCAGACCGAACCGCCTGCAACACCCCCGTATCTTGCACAAAGCAAGGTAACAAGAACGGCAAGTATTCTGCCGACAGAAATACCCTCAATGGCAACACTGCCAAACGATAGCATTAAAACACAGCCTGTAAGCACAAGACTTGCGGTTTCCTGTTGGGAAAATGCGGCAATACTGCGTCTTTCGGTTGAAAGCCTTACCGTACTGCTGAAAAAATAAGCCGCCGTACCTGCAAGCACCGCCTCGATAATGCAGTCGGTAAGCGAGGAAAGCGTGCTTGTGCTGACAAATGTGAGTACAATACCCGTTGCAAGAATAGGCAAAAACGCAACAAGCGGAGCAAAAAGTGCGCTGTTCTTCACCCTTTTTATATCGCTTGTAAGCCACCTTATACCTCCTATCGCAACCACAACAGCTATGTACCTGAAACTGTCCGAGGGCGTAAGCAAAATATAGCCAAGCCCTGTGCCTGCAAGTGCCGACAGCAAATATTTTTTTGGTACAGCCGCCGCAAAAGACGCTCCGAAAGGAGATAGATTTCCAAGCATTGCCCCCTTTGACACAAGAACACCGCTGACAAAATATACTATGTTTGTAATCACCGTTCTTGCAAATTCAGCCGAGCCATCAAAATTTTTGCGAACCAGAGCTTTTTTTGCCTCCATTTTTAACATCCTTTTCTTTTTTATATTATAATAGATAGCATTGTCTGCAACCTTTACCTATATTATAAAATTTTGCACTCAATCGTTTTGTCAGTATGTGGAAGGCAGTTTATATATTCTTTTGTAGAAATAATATTGCTTGCTAAATTAATTAATTTATATTCGGTAAATATAACTCTTATGCTTATTTTTATCAGTATTTAAGCCGTTATTAAGTAATTTTTAAACATTAACGCAATCAAAGAGTTAAATAATTTTATCTTACTGCATTATGTCACAATAAATACAGAAAGCGCAAAAAAGCACAACTGTCCTAATGACAGCCGTGCTTTTTGATATTATATGTTAAATTTTTTGCAAAAAATCAGAATAAAAATTTTAAAATCTGACACCAAGCCGACAATCTGTCAAATAATTTATATTCCCTTAACATATTGTCTTAGTGTCGGTAAAAAGCCGATTTTATCGGGTGCTTGCAACGGCATTTGCGGTAAAGCGTCGTGTCCGGGCATATTATTCGCCTCAATAAACAACGGTCCGTTCTCTGTAATTGCAACATCCCAACCGATATATCCGAGTTGCGGGAGTTTTTCCGCCGCCTCACAACACATAGCTATTGATTCCTCCCAGAACGGAATTTGATAACCTTTAAGTTCACATCCCGAGCGTGGGTGTTTTTCGTAAACTTTTCTCTGTTTATCACAAGCAGGAAATGCAATTTTGCCCGTTTTCATATCAATAGGCGAATACATACCGCCTGCGTTAATATTATCTACAGGGCGATCACTGTTGCCCATACGGATACACGCATATATAGCATTAGCCTTGCCATCTGTCAAAACAGTATAAACACGGATTGTGTTTACGGAATCGGGGTTGATTCTGCTCATATCGTGATGCTGTTTTACCACTTCTTCAACAATACTGATATGCCGTCTTTTCAGTTCGTCATACATATCGTCAAGACTGCCAAAATCCGCTTTTTTCAGCTTGTCTACACCTTTGCCGCAGCACAAATCATCAGGCTTACATATAATTTCGTCAAATTCCTGCATAAAATCAACAAATTCACTTTTACTGCATTTTGCAAAATTAAGCCACTTGCGGTGAAGATAATCGTTAAACATAGTGTAAAATTCAGTTTTATTATCAAGAATATGATAGTAATCAGGGTCATTCAAAAGCTTTACAACGGTATTGTTTATACCTCTTGTCACAAATGTTGCCCTCTGTTCGCTGTTGAGATTATAAAATTCACAAAGCAAATAATCCTTATATCCTGCGCCGTACTTAAATCCGCAGGAAACTATATCGGCGAGTATAACCGCTCTCGGTTTGCCTGAAAGTTTATGCACCTGCTTTACAGTATCAAAAAGTGCGCTGTAATCCATATGTGCAATACATCTTACAATATAGCCAAGCTTTCCCATTAAGAAAACTCCTTTATCACTTCAAAAATGTTAAAAAATTGTATCTAAATTATTACCGATTAGTAACTATTTTAAAGCCTGTATTACAAAATGTCAATAGAGATTTTGTGTTTTATATATGAAAGTTTTGAAAAGGAAAACTCACAAAAACATCACTAAAAAGAGAAAAACGGCGGATTTACAATGAAATCCGCCGTTCGTTACAGCTTAAAAAAATATACAAACTATATTGGTTTTAAAACAATGTCTTTTAAAATCGCTATAATAAATATAAGTCTGTCTGTTGTTACTTTCTCTTTGCAAAGCAATCGCTGCAGTAGTAAGACTTGCCTTCCATTGGCTTGAAAGGAATCTTTGCAACACCGCCACACTCTGCGCAGGTTGTTTCAAAAAGTTCACGAGCCGGTTTAGCAGCATTCTTACGAGCCTGTCTGCAAGCTTTGCAACGCTGTGGCTCGTTTACGAAACCTTTTTCAGCATAAAATTCCTGCTCGCCTGCTGTGAAAACAAATTCATTTCCACATTCTTTACATACTAATGTCTTATCTTCGTACATTGTTTTTTACCTCACTTTTGTACTGTATAATTGTTTTGCCCTTTTGCGGAATTGCACCGCTTAATCTTTTAAGGACATATAATGTAAGGAAATTTTCTTTTTGGCTCTCTGCAACGCATTGTCGGCTGACTTTGCGGATATGCCAAGTTTTTTTGCAGCCTCAACATAACTCATTCCGCCGCAGTACAGCATCAGTACCATATACTCTCTTTCCGAAAGCAAGGTTTTAAGTTCGTCTAAAAGCAAAGAATAATGTTCTTTTGCAAGCATCAGCTGCTCCGGGTCTGTACTTTCGCCCTCAAGCTCGTCGTTGTCTGCATCAAGCGACACAAGGCTTGAACTCGGCACGGCTTTTTGCCTTTGAGCTTTACGCACAATAGAAATAAATCTGCGTTCCGCAACAATATCAACATAACTTTTAAAAGAGGCTTTGTTGTTGCTGTCAAATGTTCGACAAGCGTACAAAAGTCCCAAAAGTCCTTCCTGAACAAAGTCGTTGCGCTCGTAACCGTCCGCAGAATATTTTTTTGCCAAAAAGCCAATATTTCGCAAGTATCTTAGCGTAAGCACATCAAAAGCACTGTCATTTCCGCTTTTTACAAGCTCTGCAAGCTTTGCATCCGAAAGCTCTGAAAGATTTTTTAACGATTCAGACACAAGCTCACCTCAAAAGACTTTTCCTTACTGTAAATAATAACCTATTTCCTTTTATTTGTCAATAAGAAAGTAAATATTATTTGTAAATTTTTTTAATCCGTTCGTCAATAATTGTGCAGAATTTACATATTTATATATTTTTTGACTTGTAAGCAAAAAGATAAAATGGTATAATATTATGTAGTTTTTAATAAGAGGTGCTTAAAATGGTTGTGAAAATTAACAGTTTCGGTCTTATGGGAATGGACAGCTATCCCGTAGAGGTTGAGGGCGCAATTAACAAAGGATTTCCCGCATTTGATATGGTAGGACTGCCGGACGCCGCCGTAAAGGAAAGTCGTGACCGTGTTAAAAGTGCAATGAAAAATTGCGGATTTAATTTTCCGACCGCACATATCACAATTAACCTCGCCCCTGCCGATATAAAAAAGGAAGGTCCTATATACGATTTGCCAATTCTTATTGCAGTGCTTAAGATGACAGGCGCTGTAGTTGCGGAAATTTCCGACTCGGCATTTTTGGGAGAACTGTCACTCGGCGGAGATGTACGACCCATAAACGGCGTACTCCCTATGGTAATAAAAGCCCGTGAACTCGGTTATCAAACGATATATGTACCTTTTGCAAACGGCGCAGAGGGCGCAGTGGTTGACGGCATTGAAGTTTATCCCGTTAAAAATATTTTACAACTGATTGCACACTTGAGCGGTGATAAACCTATTGAACCTGCCGTTGCGGAAATTGATGAAGATAATACAGACAAACAGTTTGTGCCCGATTTTTCACAGGTTAAGGGGCAGGCAGAAGTAAAAAGAGCACTGGAAATTGCGGCTGCAGGAGGTCACAACATACTGTTAATCGGTCCTCCCGGATCGGGTAAAAGTATGCTTGCAAAGCGTATTCCGTCAATTCTGCCCGATATGACATTTGAAGAAATGATTGAAACCACAAAAATTCATTCAATAGCAGGTTTGCTCGACAAAAACGGACTTGTACGCACACGACCGTTCCGTTCGCCGCATCATACGGTAACTGCCGTGGGTCTTGGCGGAGGAGGTACAGGAACAGTTCGACCGGGTGAAGTATCGCTTGCTCATAACGGCGTACTTTTTCTTGACGAATTACCCGAATTTTCCCGAATGTCGCTTGAAGTGCTCCGTCAGCCTATTGAGGACGGAAAAATTACGATTTCCCGTTCGCACGGAAGCTACACTTATCCTTGCACCGTTATGTTGGTTGCGGCAATGAATCCGTGCCCGTGCGGATATTTTAATGACCCGTCAGGAAAATGCACCTGTACTCCGCAAAAGATACATAATTACCTTAATAAAATCAGCAGCCCGCTGCTTGACCGTTTTGATATACATATAGAGGTATCGGCAGTTAAATTTGACGAGCTTAGAGATAAAGAACAGACGGAGCCGTCTGCCGAAATTAAAAAGCGTGTTGACAAAGCAAGAAAAATTCAGTCCGAACGCTACAAAGGCACAAGTACAAGCTGTAACGCAAATATAAATGCCGAACAGTTTGAAAAAGTATGTATTATTGATGACGAGGCGGAGCAAATGCTGAAAAGTGCGTTTGAAAGTATGGGAATGACCGCAAGAGCCTACGACAGAGTGCTTAAAGTCGCAAGGACGATTGCCGACCTTGATAACAGCGAAATCATTAAATCCGACCATATTCTTGAGGCAGTGCAGTATCGCAGTTTGGACAGAAAGTATTGGGGAAAATGATTTTCGGTTATAAAATTCAGATTGGATAATAAAAATTGTCTGACTGAATCGCAGATCAGATGCAGACAGCCATAGCGGAGAACAGCCGGATGGCACTTGAACAGAATGAATATGAGAGAAGATATGCTGACCTTACCGAAAGGTACAATACCATCAAAGCAGATTATGACAAGATTTCAGAACAGATTGAAAGCAAAAAGGCTCAGAGGGAATTATTCAAGGGCTTCATCCGGGCATTGGAAAAGCAGGGTGCTTTGGTAGAGGAATTCGATGAGGGACTTTGGAGCAGCCTTGTTCATGAAGTGGTGGTAAAGTCAAAGGATGATATACTATTCATCTTTAAGAACGGATTTAAGATAAAAACGAGATAAATTAAATCCTGATTTGACACATATTATAATAGAAGAAAAAAACGAAAATTTGATAATAAAAGGTCGTATTCGTCAGTAACCATCGGGCTTGACGGGTTTGACCTTTTATATTGCAGAAATATAACATAAAATGGATATGCGAATCTGCCGATATAAGGTATAATAAGTGTGTTGAGTTTTACAAATCGGAATTGACAGAGCTCTTTGAGCGAGGGATGATTCTTGTCCGATGGGCAAGAAGATGGGAGCAAGATACAGAAAAATTGGGATTTGTTTATGAGGTGACTTATGGATATAAAGATTGAAAACGGCAAAATCATTTTTAGCGAGAATAATATTAAATATTCTTTTGATGCTCACGGAGAGTATCCTCGTCCGTCAATAATGCCTGCAATCAGCGTTGGTGGAAAGCATTTGTCAAACAGAAGCGAGGATATAAAAATCGAAAAGCATACAGCCGTTCAGGACATTGCTATCGGAAATAATATGGCTGCATGGTATACTCAGGAATTTCTGCCCGACGGAGCCGATTACAAGTTAAGCAAAAAAGCAAGCATATATATTGGAGATTTCTCTACGGGAAAAGAAAAGCTGATATATAAAGGTGAATGTTACGGTGATCTTTGCTTTTACGAAAACGATTTGTTTTTCAATATAGGCAACAAAGTTGCTGTATATCACTTAAACAGCGGAGAATCCGAAGTATTGTTCAAGCATTCAGGCATCAAGAAAAGCGGCATAGACTTGCATATTACGCCAAAGCGTATCTTTTTTCAGCACTGGACACATAGTAATAACAATACAATGTGGTATGACCGTGAAACACAAAAACTTATCAATCCGCATTTTGATGGATCTGTTATGTTTTTCCTTGATGATGAAACAATTATCTACAAAGGTCTTAATCATACCTGGATTTATGATACTAATTCTATGAAAAAGAAATGTTTTTTCAGTAATAAAGACCGTAATAAGATAATTGAAATGGTAGGAATGTTTTTTGATATTCCTAAAGAACATATTAATAAATATACTTCTTCTTGGACAAAAATAGAGCTCAACGGTTTTGAGAATGGCAGATTATATTTTAAATGTTTCCTTGACTATTTTGAAGAAAGCTCTTCTTTTGAAGATGACCAAAGAAATTGTCATTCATTGGGGCTTCCATCAATAGCTCAAACGCAGATATCCTGCGATCTTTCCGGAAAAAACATTATAATAGAAGCAGACAAATCTGACATCGTAATTGAAGAAAAGCCATATAACACACTCCACATGGAGAAATTCGATTTCACAATGGTTACAAAAAAGGCTTTTCGCGACAAACAAGAAATTAACGAATAATCTATTGGTTGTTTATCATAGTGATAAATTCAAGTTTGTCGGGCTGACGAGATACAGAAAACTAGATAACAATAATCAACAGGCAGGTGGTCTTGTAACGAGACCGTCTGCCTTCTTTTATGCCTGCAAGTGCCATTTCTCAAGGGGTGTTCAAATGAACCCCCTTTGAACACCCCTAGGGGAAATAAGGTTAAATTGTATCAAGTTCAGTGTTCCAACGAATCCGTGTCCGTGCGGATATTTTAATGACCCGTCAGGAAAATGCACCTGTACTCCGCAAAAGATACATAATTACCTTAATAAAATCAGCAGCCCGCTGCTTGACCGTTTTGATATACATATAGAGGTATCGGCAGTTAAATTTGACGAGCTTAGAGATAAAGAACAGACGGAGCCGTCTGCCGAAATTAAAAAGCGTGTTGACAAAGCAAGAAAAATTCAGTCCGAACGCTACAAAGGCACAAGTACAAGCTGTAACGCAAATATAAATGCCGAACAGTTTGAAAAAGTATGTATTATTGATGACGAGGCGGAGCAAATGCTGAAAAGTGCGTTTGAAAGTATGGGAATGACCGCAAGAGCCTACGACAGAGTGCTTAAAGTCGCAAGGACGATTGCCGACCTTGATAACAGCGAAATCATTAAATCCGACCATATTCTTGAGGCAGTGCAGTATCGCAGTTTGGACAGAAAGTATTGGGGAAAATGATTTTCGGTTATAAAATTCAGATTGTATAATAAAAATTGTCTGACTGACTATAAAATTATCATACTGTTATTAATATAAACAGCCACACCTTGCGGTTCTTTTTTGCAAGGTGCGGCTGTTTTAATCTGTATTTGAATTAACCATTTCCGCAAAGGACGAATACTCCGGCTTTTTTGTAAAACTTTTCAAAGTATCAAAAAAGCCTTCTTCCTCACTCTCCCTTTTTATTTCAAACGGTATCTTCTGTTCTCGCAAGGACTGCTTTAAAAACAAATTAACCGCTGTTGACAAATCAAGCCCTAAATCCGAGTACAATTCCTGTGCCGATTTCTTTAACTCACTGTCTATGTTTATATTTGTACTGACAATCATTTTATCACTTCCATTTTTATTTACTATACTTATTATATGAAGTATTTTTCATTTGTATGTTTTTAAAAGTCAAGAAAATATCGTCAATTTTAAAAAAGGTCAGAAAAAGTCAAAAATATTTTAAAATTTAGTATTTGCGAGTATTCGGGAGTATTTGCGAGTATTTTTTAAATTAGTATTTGATTTTTGACTTTATTTGACTTTGACTTTCTCTGACTTTAGTTCTATAATAAAGTCACAATCTGAAAGAGAGGCGAGAAAAGATGAGAATGAGCGATTTGGTCGCTAAATATATTACAGAAATGCTCGACGAGCAGAACGGCAGTGCGGAAATTCAGCGAAATGAACTTGCGGGAAATCTTGGTTGTGTGCCAAGTCAAATAAATTATGTTATCACCTCACGCTTTACTCCGGAACAAGGTTACATTGTTGAAAGCAGACGAGGCGGCGGCGGTTACATAAGAATAAGCCGTGTAAGTATGGATAGAGGTACTGCTATAATGCATATAATTAACTCTGTAGGCAATTCGCTTGACAAAGCTTCTGCCGAGGCAATGCTTAACAATATGGTCAACAGGTCGATTATTGAACTTAGCGTTGCAAAGGTTATGGCGTCTGCGTTGTCGGACAGAGCGCTTCATACAGTCGAGCAGGAAAAAAGAGATTCGCTCAGAGCTGATCTTTTTAAGAATATGCTTTTAGCAATATCATAAGAGCAGGAGGTATTTATTATGAAATGTCAAAAATGCGGTGTTAATAACGCTAACACACATGTTAAATCTATAATCAACGGAGAAATCAAAGAATATGACCTTTGCAGTGAATGTGCAAAGAAAATGGGATACACAAATGTGTTCTCTGACATTGAGGATGAATTTTCAAACTTCCTCGGCAGTTTCTTTGGCAACGCACTTCCGGCAAGAACACAGGCAAGAAGATGCGAAACCTGTGGCAGCACTTATTCGGAAATTGCAAAAACAGGTCATGTAGGCTGTGCCGATTGCTATGATGTCTTTGGTGACGAGCTTTTCCCACTGATAAGAAGAATTCACGGCAACACAACACATTGCGGCAAAAACAGCGACAGAACGGTTCAGAAAGCCGAAAAGCACGAACCTACAAAAGAAGAAAAAATTGCTCAATTAAAAAATGAACTTGACGCAGCAGTCAAAGAACAGAATTTTGAAAGAGCCGCAGAATTAAGAGATACAATCAAAGGAATGGAGGCATAATAATGAGTGACAATTCAGTAATTTCCACAAGAGTAAGACTTGCAAGAAATCTAAAGGATTTTCCTTTTCCCTGCAAGCTTTCACCCGACGGAATGGAAAAGGTTATTGAAAAAGTAAGATCGGCTGTCAAAAACAGCAACAGCTCTATTGCCTCCGACTTTAAATTCATTAAAATGAGCGACCTCACCGAGGCACAGTGCGTATCGCTTGTTGAACGCAGAATTGTAAGTCCTGAGTTCATAAGCAATACAGAGGGCAGAGCATTGCTTGTAAATTCCGATGAAAGCCTTTCGATTATGATTAACGAAGAGGATCACATCAGAATACAGGCAATTACAAAAGGTCTTGCACTTGAGCAGACATATGACCTTGTCGATAAACTCGACACCTTGCTTGACGAAAGCCTTGACTTTGCTTTCAGCGAGAAACTCGGTTATCTTACCCAATGCCCGACAAACCTCGGCACAGGTATGAGAGCGTCGGTAATGCTGCATTTGCCGGCACTTGAAAAGAGCCGAGCAATCGGCAGAATTGCAGGCAACCTTTCAAAGCTCGGTCTTACCATAAGAGGCACTCACGGCGAGGGCACAGAGCCAAAGGGAAGTTTATATCAGCTTTCTAACCAGGTTACACTCGGCATCTCCGAAAAAGCTGCCATTGAAAACCTTAAAAATATAACATCACAGCTTATCTCGCAAGAGGAACTTGCAAGAGAGCGAATTTGTTCAAATATTGACATTCAGGACAGCATCAGCCGTAGCCTCGGCATATTGAAATATGCCCGTACAATCGCACACGATGAGGCTTTACAGCTACTTTCAAATGTTCGTTTGGGCATAGTTTCGGGACAGCTTAAAGATGTTCCTTTGCTTACAATCGACAAGCTGATGACAGATGTTGAACCTGCTACGCTTATGGTAAACAGCGGTAAAAATCTTTCCGCTGCACAGCGTGATGTGGCAAGAGCGGATTTGCTCAGAAAAGCACTTGAATAAGTGTAAAAAATAATCAGTAAAAAATTATCGAAAGGACTGACGATTATGTATGAATTCAGAGGATTTACTCAAAAGGCAAACAAGGCATTAAACCTTTCTATTGAGTCAGCTCAAAATTTCGGTCACGACTATATTGGCACCGAGCATATTCTGCTTGGTCTTATAAAAGAGGGCAGCGGTGTTGCCGCCGCAGCTCTTGAAGAATGCGGCGTAACGGCGGAGGCACTCGAAAAAGAGATTGCCAATGTTGACGGCAGAGGTATTCAGACTTCCCTCTCACCCGACAGCTTTACTCCCCGTACAAAGCGTGTTCTCAGAACCGCAATGATGATTTCTGCAAGGACAGGTAGCAGCTATGTAGGCACAGAGCATATTTTGCTTGCAATAGTTTCCGAAAGTGACAGCTACGCTACAAGTATTTTAAGAAAGCTCGGCGTAAGTTCTAATGCTGTTGCAAATGCGGTTGCAGGCGGCTTACAGAAAGGCTCATCCGAAAATCAGTTTTCGGGTATGGAAAACGGCTACCCACAAGGCAAAGAGGAGGGCGGCTCCGCACTCGAGAAATTCGGCAGAGATTTGACAAAGGCTGCCAAGAACGGTGAAATTGACCCTGTTATCGGCAGAGAAAAAGAAATAAAGAGAGTTATTCAGATTCTCTCAAGGCGTACCAAAAACAACCCTGTGCTTATCGGTGAGCCGGGCGTAGGTAAAACAGCAGTAGCCGAGGGACTTGCCCTTGAAATTGCAAACGGCAATGTACCTGAAATTCTGCGTGACAAAAAGGTTGTAAGTCTTGACCTTACAGGTATGATTGCAGGTGCTAAGTACCGTGGCGACTTTGAGGAAAGAATCAAGTCCGCAATTGATGAAGTTAAAAAGTCAAAGGACACTATCCTCTTTATTGATGAACTCCACACCATTGTAGGTGCAGGTTCTGCCGAGGGCAGTGCCGATGCGGCAAACATCTTAAAGCCATCGCTTGCAAGAGGTGACTTCCAGGTTATCGGTGCAACAACCATTAACGAATACAGAAAATACATTGAAAAAGATGCGGCTCTTGAGCGTAGATTCCAGCCTGTAAAGGTTGGCGAGCCTACAAAAGAGCAGGCTGTTGAAATTCTTAAAGGCTTGCGTGACAGCTACGAGGCGCACCATAAGGTAAGAATTACAAACGAGGCAATTGAGGCGGCAGTAAATCTTTCTTCCCGTTACATTGCCGACAGATACCTCCCGGATAAGGCTATCGACCTTATTGATGAGGGTGCGTCAAAGGTAAAACTTAAGGGCCTTACCTCTCCTCCGGACATCAAGTCGCTTGAAGAGTTAATTGACAAACTTGAGCAGGAAAAAGCAAGTGCCATTAACGAGCAGGACTTTGAGCGTGCCGCAAAATTAAGAGATGAACAGAAAAATGTTCAGTCACAGCTTGACACAGCTAAAAAGGAATGGTACGAAAACAGAGAGAACCGCAACGGCGAAGTTACTCCGGAGGTTATCGCTGAAATTGTATCGGAATGGACAGGAATCCCTGTTGTTCAGCTTACAAAAGAGGAAAGCGAGCGACTTCTCAACCTTGAAAAAGAACTTCACGAAAGAGTTGTCGGTCAAAACGAGGCAGTAAGCTCCGTTGCCAAGGCAATCCGCCGTGGCAGAGTAGGTCTTAAAGACCCTAAGCGTCCTATCGGTTCATTTATCTTCCTCGGTCCGACAGGCGTAGGTAAAACAGAACTTTGCAAGGCACTTGCCGCCGCTATGTTCGGTGATGAAAACGCTATGCTCCGTATTGATATGAGTGAATATATGGAGAAGCATACGGTATCCCGTCTTGTAGGTTCACCTCCAGGATATGTCGGTTTTGACGAGGGCGGTCAGCTTACGGAAAAGGTAAGAAGAAAACCATACTCGGTAATCCTCTTTGATGAAATCGAAAAGGCACACCCGGATGTATTTAACATTCTTCTCCAAATCCTTGATGACGGCAGACTTACCGACTCACAAGGCAGAACGGTTGACTTCAAAAACACTGTTATCATTATGACATCTAACATAGGTGCAAAACTTCTTACGGAAAAGCACAGTTCACTCGGATTTACCGATGAAAACAGTGAAAACAAGGAAACCGAAAACACCAAGGAGCTTGTGCTCGGCGAACTTAAAAAGGCTTTCCGTCCTGAATTTATTAACCGTATTGACGACATCATCGTATTTGACAGACTCAGCAAGGACGAGATTAAAGAAATTGCAGTCAAGATGCTTGCAGGTCTTAAAAAGCGTTTGTCCGATATGGAAATTGAAATTGAATTTACAGACGAGGCTGTTTCCGCAATTGCCGACAAGGGCTTTGACGAAGTCTACGGTGCAAGACCTCTTCGCCGTGCCATAACATCAGACATTGAAGATCCGCTTTCGGAGAAAATGCTTGACGGCACAATTAAAGCAAAAAGCAAGGTTAAATGCGACTTTGCAGACGGAAAGTTTACCTTTGCCGAAGCAAAGTAAAAAATCCTAAAATTTAATATATATTTTTTGACTTTCGGTTAAAAAATATGTTATAATGATTTATCCGCTGAAACTGTATTTTGGCGGATAAATCTGCTTTTGCGGATTTAAATTTCGGCTTTGCCGACAAGGAGGTTTTTAATTATGGAAATCACAAAGAATTCTATCATCGGTGATGTTCTCGACAAATATCCCGAAACTGCTGAGGCTTTCTTCAGCATTGGTATGCACTGCCTTGGTTGCCCTGCATCAAGAGGCGAAACAATTGAAGAGGCATGTATGGTTCACGGTGCAAATGCCGACGAGCTTATTGATGTTCTCAATCAGATTGCAAACAAATAATTTGTCCGTTTTTCACATTCGGGCTGAAAGGATTGATTAATTTGCAAAATAAAATATCTCTCGACAACAGACTTAGAATGTGTGCGGATTTTGTAAGGCAAAACGCAAGGCTTGCCGATATTGGCACAGACCACGCCTATCTTCCGCTGTGGCTGTGCCTTAACGGCACCTGCCCGTCTGCCATTGCCGCCGACATTAACCCCGAACCTCTCTCAAGAGGCCGGGCTGCAATAAAAAGTTTCAATGCCGAACACCTCATTTCCACAAGGCTTTCAAACGGTCTTGAAAATATCGGCGAAAACGAAGCTGACGATTTTGTAATTGCAGGTATGGGCGGAGAACTCATTGCCACTATTCTTGACAGCTGTGCATATGCAAAGAACAGTGAAAAGCACTTTATTTTACAGCCGATGACCAAGAGTGAAGTCCTTATTAAATACCTTTTTGACAACGGATTTGAAATTTTAAAGCAAGACTGCTGTACCGCCGCAGGAAAATGCTACACCGTACTTCTCGCAAGCTATTCGGGCAAAAAGCACGAATACACACAAACCGAGCTGTACTGCGCAAAATTACAGCCGTCTACAAATTCCGTACATAGGCTTTTTATTGAAAAGCACATTGCTAAACTTGAAAAACAAGCTAAGGGCGATGCCCGTTATGCCGAAATTGCAAAAAAGCTGAGGGAGATGCTCTGATGACTACAATAAAAGATATACTTGAATTTTTTGAGGAATTTGCACCCGTTGATACCGCTATGGATTTTGACAACTGCGGTCTGCTTATAGGCAGTAAAAACAAACCTGTAAGCCGTGTGCTTGTTGCTCTTGACATAACAAACGAGGTCGTTGACGAAGCAGATAGGCTCGGCGCAGAGCTTATCATAAGTCATCACCCCGTTATTTTTAATGCAATAAAAAAACTTGATTCCTCCTCTGTTCCCTACCGTCTTGCGGAAAAAAACATTTCTGCCGTTTGTATGCACACAAACCTTGATTTATCCGAAAGTTTCGGTGTAAACCTTTGCCTTGCAAACGCAGTGGGACTTAAAAACACAAGACTTTGCAAAAGCGGCGAATGTCTTTTTATGGGCGAACTCGACACGGATATTGAAAGTTTTGCAAAAACCGTAAAAACAAATCTCAATTGCAGCGGACTGAGATACACTAATGTAAAAAACGAGATTCACAAAGTCGCAGTATCATCGGGAGCAGGTGGTTCCAATGTGGAAAGTGCATTTTATGAGGGAGGCGATGTTCTGCTTACAGGTGAAATAAAACACCACGAAATTCTGCTTGCAAACGAACTTGGAATTTCAATTGTTGACGCAGGACATTTTAAAACCGAAGATATTGTAATATCTCCGCTTTGCCGTAAACTTTCTGAAAGATTCGGTAACACCGGCTTTACAAAATCGGAAGTATGTAACGATAAGATTAAATACATTTAAGCAATGTATTATTTATTAAATATTCGTTGCAATATCTGTAATAATTTGATATAATAGTATGATGAATATTTATGAGGAGATGCACATTAAGTGCATAATTTTACATTATGAGAATCAGAAAGAAAAAATGGGCAGAGCCTGAACTTGCGGTTTGCGATTTTTTTGTAAAAAATCCTGAAGAACACGCAGGCAAATGGAACGAAACTTTTAACAACGGACTTCCTCTTTACCTTGAAATAGGCTGCGGCAAAGGCGGATTTGCAGGACAGTTTGCCGTTAAAAATCCGGATAAAAATATTATTGCGGTTGACATTAAAATTGATATGCTCGGCGTCGGCAGACGAAACATTGTTGAAATTTTCAAGAACGAGGGCAAAACAGACGCCGATATTACAAATCTTTTGCTTGTAAACTACAATGTAGAGCAAATTGATAAAATAATTACAAAGGACGATAAAATCAAGGGTATGTTTATTAATTTCTGCAACCCGTGGCCTCGTCCAAAGCATAACAAGAGAAGACTTACATTTCCCAAGAAACTTGAAATGTACAAAAATTTTCTTGACGAAAATGCCGAAATTCGATTTAAGACCGATGACGACGCACTTTTTGCAGACAGCCTTGAATATTTTGAGCAGAGCGGTTACGAAATCATCTACAAAACATACGACCTGCACAACAGCGATGTTACAGACAATATTGAAACCGAGCACGAAAAAATGTTTTCTGCCGAGGGTATAAAAATAAAGTATTTAAGAGCTGTTGTAAAGCACGATTAATTTTAACTTTTTATAAAGGAGGGACGGATATGAAAGTCAAAGCGGTTATTTCCGCCGCACTGTTGTGTGCGTTTGCTATTTCCGCAAGCGGCTGTGACGGTGCAGACATAGGAACAGACAACCTTATCCGCCCTCCGAAAACTGTCGGTGACGAGGCGGAAATCGAACAGCTTATTGCCGACACCGCAGGCAGCGGATACACCTTAAAATATCCTAAGTCGGGCAACTACCGCAGTGCCATAGTTATGAAAGACCTTGACAATGACGGTACCGACGAAGCAATTGCTTTTTACCGCACGCCTAACGAAACCAAAGCGGAAGTACATATGCTTGTAATGTACTGCGCAAATGACGAATGGAAGCTCTCCGAAAACTGCGCCTTAGACGCAACCGATGTTGACTGCGTTGACTTTGCCGATGTAACGGGCAGCGGTACGCTTGAGATTCTTTCGGGCTACACTACATATAACTCAAGCATTAATAATCTTGCCTGCCACTCATACTCAAAAGGCAAGACAAATAGGCTTACGGTTGAAAGCAGTTATTCAAGTTTTTACTGCTCCGATTTTGACAGTGACGGTGTAAACGAAGTAATGCTGCTGTCACTGTATACCACAGAAAATGACGCAACGGCAAATATGCTTGTTTACAGCGAGGAACGCAACTGTCTTTACTCAAAGGCAAGCGTAAAAATGGACCCGAATATTACAAGATTTAAAAATATTACGGTAACAGTTGCCGAAAATGGACAAAATGTGCTTATAGTTGACGGTTGTTTTGCAAATGATGATACCGTCACACAGATTATTTATTTTAATACCGAACTTTCGGTTTTGAGAAATCCGCTTTATAAAGAAAAAGATAAAAATATTACTCAACGCTCTGCCGATATAATCTGTACGGATATAAACAACGATTCCGTTACGGAAATTCCTGTCGTTGACAAATTGCCTTCAACAAGCGATGAAGATAAATCGGCTGTTGCGGATAAAATAAGCTGGAACAGTTTTTATCAGCAGAGTGAAATTTTAAATCACTTATCCGACCAAATTCCCGATTACCAAAACGGCTACAGCTTTACCGTTCCCGAAAGCTGGGCAGACGGTACATATACCGTCAGACTTGACAGTGAAAAACGGGCTATGAGCTTTTTTGAATGGGATTCCGACAACTTAGGACAAAAAGTATTTGAAATCAGAGCTTTTAAACTTGAGCAATGGGATGTCGGCGAGGACAGTGACGCTTATACATTAATATATAAGAACGAAAGCACAGCATACGCTTTTGCGGATGTAAACGAAGAAACATCACTTTCAATCAGCGAAGACGATATAAAAACAGCTTTTTCACTGATGACAGTTAATAATATATAATTTTTTTGGATAAAACACATTACGGAGGTTTATTATGAAAAAAATTCTTGTTTGTGAGGACGAGGCCGCAATTCGTGACTTTGTCGTTATCAACCTTACAAGAGCAGGCTATGATGTAGTCGAGGCTGACTGCGGCGAGGCTGCACTTCAAAAATACGAAGAACACAACGGCGACTTTGATGTTGCCATTCTTGATGTTATGATGCCGGGTATTGACGGTTTTCAGGTTTGTAAGGAGCTTAGAAGCCGCAACGGCGGTATCGGCATTATTATGCTTTCCGCAAAAACACAGGAGATGGATAAGGTAACAGGTCTTATGCTCGGTGCGGACGATTATGTTTCAAAGCCTTTTTCACCAAGCGAATTGCTCGCAAGAGTTGACTCTCTTTACAGAAGAGTGGCGCTTGCACAGTCACACGCCGAAAACAACTTCAAAGAAGAGCTTAAAAGCGGCGAATTCACACTTAACTTAAGAAACCGTGCACTTATGAAAAACGGTAAGATGATTGAACTTACACAGGTTGAATTTCAGATTATGGAATACTTTTTCTCTAATCCGGGTACTGCCCTCGACAGAATGGACATTTTAAACCATGTTTGGGGTGACGCTTATGTCGGCGAGGACAAAATCGTTGATGTAAACATCAGAAGACTTAGAATGAAAGTTGAAGACGAGCCGTCTAATCCTAAATACATTATCACCGTATGGGGACTTGGCTACAAGTGGAACGCCTGAACTTAAGGAAACACCTTTAAGGAGGGCGACAGCGTAATGTTTAAGGGTATTACAAAACGCTGGATGTTAAACACATTGAGCGTTATATTTACAATAATAGTTCTGATCGTTGTCAGCCTTATCTTTGTTATTACATATGTTTACCAAAGCAGTGTTGAACAAACACTTTCTTCGGCAGGCAATGAATTGTCGCTTGTATTTTCAGACTACGAGAGCGACAACACAACAAGTTTTAATTCATCTGCCCGTGAATATGTTGAAAACTTTGACCGTAAAGAGCAAATGGAAGTTATTGTAATAAATTCATCGGGCAGAGTAATAATGACTTCCACGGGTTTTACCCCGTCGGATAAAACTCAAATGCCTGATTTTCAGGACGCTCAAAACAACTCAGACGGTTACGCCATATGGAACGGCAAACTTCTCTCCGGAGAAAGAGCAATGAGCGAAACCCGCATTATCAGCAATTCAAACGGCGTTATGCTCGGTGCCGTAAGATACATCGTGTCTATGGAACCCGTGCACTCAAGAATCTTATTTATTTCTGTTCTTTGCGTTGCGGGCGGTCTTGCAATAATGGCGCTTGTATTTTTGTCGGGACTTATGTTTATCCGCTCCATTGTTAAACCGATAGGCGAACTTTCACTTATAGCCGGTCAGATTGCGCAGGGCGACTTTTCCGCCTCCGAAAAAATCGAGCATAAGTACGATGACGAAATCGGCGACCTTTGTGACGCTATATCGGATATGGCAAAGGATTTGCAAACTACCGAACAGACTAAAAACGATTTTATTTCAAGAGTATCTCACGAATTAAGAACCCCGCTCACGGCAATAAAAGGCTGGGCAGAAACCATGCAGCTCAACGAAAAAGGCAAACTCGACAGGCGCACCTTTGACAAAGGTATGGGCGTTATTATAAAAGAAAGTGCCAGACTTACAAGCATAGTTGAAGAACTCCTTGATTTCAGCCGTATTCAGAGCGGCAGAATGGTGCTTAACAAAGAGAAACTCGATATTCTTGCCGAATTTGACGAAACCGTATATATGCTAAAGGACAGAGCCGTAAACGAGGGCAAGCATTTACTCTATGACGAACCTATGGACGCAATGTATCCGCCTGTTTACGGTGACAGCAACAGACTTAAGCAGGTTTTCCTCAATGTAATTGACAATGCACTTAAATACACACCAAAGGGCGGTGTGGTTGCGGCACAGGTTATTTACAGTAAGGATGACCCCGACATTATAAAAATTATAGTTACCGACACCGGCTGCGGAATACCTGCCGAAGACTTGCCAAAGGTTAAAGAAAAGTTCTATAAGGCAAATCAGACGGTACGAGGCTCGGGAATCGGTCTTGCAGTTGCAGACGAAATTATGAATCTGCACCACGGCTCTCTTGACATTGAAAGCGGAGAGGGCGTTGGCACAACAGTTACTCTTACCTTCCCTATCTACAAAGAGGGTGACGAGGATCAGCCGCAAACAGAAAATGTAAAACTATAAACGAAAGGATTGTGCGATGAGAAAAGTCAGTACAAAAAAAATCACTTCAATAGGCGGCAGTGCTCTTATTGAAGGTATTATGATGCGTGGACCTAAGCGTACTACCGTATGCGTAAGAACAGGCGAAAACGAAATTTACAGCGAAGACATAAAAATGACCACTATTCCCGAAAAATGCAAACTTTTTAAATTGCCGCTTTTACGAGGAATAGCAGGACTTATTGATTCAATGCGACTTTCTTATAAATCGCTTATGCTTTCCGCTGACAAAGCAGTTGAAGCGGGCGAAGTGGAAGAAGAAGAACCGAGCAAGTTTGAAAAATGGCTTGACGAAAAATTCGGCGACAAACTTGTTAAAGTAATAATGGTGTTTGCTTCAATCTTGGGTGTGGCACTTGCGGTTGCTCTGTTCTTCTTTCTACCGTCTTTCCTGTTTGACCTTACGGCAAATGTCGTACCCGTTTTTCAGGGTGACGGCGAGGGCGCTGTTTTCTGGAAATCAGTTTTTGAGGGTATATTAAAGATAGCCCTCTTCCTCGGATACATTGTATTATGTTCACAAATGACAGAAATGAAGCGTGTATTTATGTACCACGGTGCAGAGCACAAAACTATTTTCTGCTACGAAAACGAAGAAGAGCTTACCGTTGAGAATGTAAGAAAACAGATTCGTTTCCACCCCAGATGCGGAACAAGTTTTATGGTGCTTATGCTTATTGTAGGCATTGTAATCGGTCTTTTTATTCCTGTTGCTCCGTTCGGCATCGGATTTTTAAGACCTGTATTTAAAATTCTCCTCCTCCCTGTTTCTTGCGGCGTAGGCTATGAGCTTATTAAAATATGCGGAAAGCACGATAACGCTTTTACAAGAATTATTGCCGCTCCGGGACTTTGGGCACAGAGAATTACAACAAAAGAGCCTGATGACAAGATGATTGAAGTTGCCATTGAGGCTATGAAAGCTGTTATCCCCGATGACGGCACAGATATTATTAACAACAAATAATTGCGAGGCTTTATTATGACTGTCGGCGAGGCTTACAGAAAAACTAAAGACATTTTAACAGAGGCAGGGTTTGAAGCTCCTGCCTTTGAGGCTTTGTGCCTTACGGAAAAAGTTTTCGGGTTTAACCGTCTTGCGCTCATTACAAAGGGCGAAGAAACTGTTGCAAGTGAAGAAAAGCTTGCGGTTCTTGCCGAGCTGACAGAAAAACGCCTTAATCACGAACCGCTGCAGTATCTCCTCGGAAAGTGGAGTTTTATGGGAATTGACTTGCTTGTGGGCGAGGGTGTTCTTGTTCCGAGAGATGACACAGAGGTAGTTACTTCGCTTTGCATAGATTACTTATCATGCAAAGAAAGTCCGAATGTAATTGACCTTTGTGCAGGCAGCGGCGCTATTTCCCTTGCGCTTGAAAAATATGCAAACTGCAAAGTAACAGCGGTAGAACTAAGTGACAAGGCTTTTTCGTATCTTACACAAAACATTAAATTAAACAATTCTGCGGTAAACGCCCTGAACGGCGACATTTTTGAATGTCACAAAGACATTGCCGATAACAGTCTTGATCTCATAGTATCAAATCCCCCGTATATCAAAACTGCCGATATTGCATCATTACAGAAAGAAGTTCAACACGAACCTGCAATGGCACTTGACGGCGGTGAAAGCGGTCTGGACTTTTACCGAAGAATTGTTCCTTTATGGAAATCAAAACTTAAAGCAGGCGGTGCGCTTGCTTTTGAGCTTGGAGAAGGTCAATATGACGAGGTAAGCCGTATTTTGGCAGACAACGGCTTTGGCGGAATCACCGAAAGTATAGACTTTGGCGGTATTCAAAGGGCTATAATTGGGACTTTGCTCCAAAAATAGAAAATTAGTTCGATTTTTTAGCCCTATACTTATTGCATTTTTTATGACGATATCTTATAATATACAAGTAATCAAACGGATTAACTAAAATTTAACCTGCATATACGGGAGGTACTTAATAATGGCTTTAGATAAGGAAAAAGCGCTGCAAACTGCGCTTACTCAAATAGAAAAGCAATTCGGTAAAGGTGCAGTTATGCGCCTTGGCGAAAATAAACATATGAATGTTGACCACATTTCAACAGGTTCTCTCACACTTGACATCGCACTCGGTATCGGCGGTCTTCCACGAGGCAGAATCGTTGAAATTTACGGTCCGGAATCTTCGGGTAAAACCACACTTTCACTCCACTGCATTGCAGAGGGACAGAAAAACAACGGTAATGTTGCCTTTATAGATGTTGAGCACGCACTTGACCCTACCTATGCGGCTGCACTCGGAGTAGATGTTGACTCTCTCCTCGTTTCACAGCCTGATACAGGTGAGGACGCACTTGAAATTGCCGAAGCACTTATCCGAAGCGGCGCTATTGATGTAATCGTTATCGACTCGGTTGCCGCTCTTGTGCCAAAGGCTGAAATCGAAGGTGAAATGGGCGACAGCCATGTAGGCTTACACGCAAGACTTATGTCACAGGCATTAAGAAAACTTGCGGGCGCAATCAACAAGAGCAACTGCGTTGCTATCTTTATCAACCAGCTGCGTGAAAAAGTCGGCGTTGTTTACGGCAACCCGGAAGTTACCACGGGCGGCAGAGCGCTTAAGTTCTACAGCTCGGTAAGAATAGATATTCGTAAGCAGGAAGTTCTTAAGCAAAACGGCGAAATGATAGGTGCACACACAAAAGCAAAAGTCGTTAAGAACAAACTTGCACCGCCGTTCAGAGAGGCAGAGTTTGACATTATGTACGGCAAGGGTATTTCAAGAACAGGCGAATTGCTTGACCTCGCGGTAAAGGCAGATGTTGTTCAGAAAGCAGGCGCATGGTTCAGCTATGACGGCAAGCGCCTCGGACAAGGCAGAGATAATGTAAAGGAACTTCTTGAAAACGACAAAGAACTTTCAAAAGAAATTGAAGATAAGCTTATGGCAAATATAGACAAGGTTGTTGCGGCAAGCTCTCCTGCCAAAAAGGGCGCAAAGGCAAAAATAACAGAAGTTGCCAATGCTAAAAAGCCCGCCGATGCTCCTGCAGAAAATGCAAACAGCGCAAACATTGATGTGCTTGTTGACGAATAATGAAAATTACAGAAATCAAACCACGCAGAAAAAGGCTTAGCGCTGTTTATATTGACGGTGAATTTGCCGTTTCTCTCGACACACAAACACTGATTGAAAACCGCTTTGATGTCGGCAGAGAGATAGACGACGAAGATTTGCACGAAATTATAAAACTAAGCAATGAAAGGCGTGCAAAAGAAAAAGCTCTTTGGCTGTTGTCGTACAGAGAACATTCAAAAAAAGAGCTTGAGGATAAAATCCGCCGTACGGCAGACGAAACTTCTGCACAGAAAGCTGTTGACAGAATGGAAGAGCTCGGCCTTGTTGATGACGAGCGTTTTGCAAGGCACTATGCCGAAAAACTGCTCAACTCCAAGCATATGTCAAAGCGTGGCATTGCCTTTGAACTTACAAGAAAGGGCATTGATAAAGAAACCGCCGAACAGTTATGCGATGAACTTGATATTGATGTTCACGAACAAATAAGAGCGGTTATTGAGAAAAAATATAGGAATCTATCCGATGAAAAGGTAAAAAGAAGAGCTGTTGCCGCACTGCAAAGGCTCGGTTACCGCTGGGACGACATAAAAAGCGTTCTTTCGGAATATAATGAGGATGAAACAGATGAGTTCTAAAGTTGGTATTGTATCACTCGGTTGCCCTAAAAATCAGGTTGACGCTGAAATGTTGCTTTTTACATTAAAAAGCAAGGGCTTTGAATTAGTAAACGACCCCGCAGACGCAGATGCGGTTATTGTAAACACCTGCGGATTTATTGAATCGGCAAAACAGGAAAGCATTAACGAAATTATAGAGCTTGGCAAGCTAAAGCAAGAGGGCAAAATCAAAGCCATTATTGTAACAGGTTGTCTTGCAGAGCGCTATAAAAACGAAATCACCCGTCAGCTTTACGAAGTTGACGCAGCACTCGGAATCGGCGCTAACTCTCAAATTGCGGATGTTGTAGCCAAGTTGCTTTCGGATAATACAGAACATAAAGAAAAAATCGAGGAATTTCCCGACAAACAGCTTTTATGTCTTGAGGGCAGAAGAATACAGTCAACTCCTCCCTACACCGCTTATCTCAAAATTGCGGAGGGCTGCGACAACCGTTGTACATACTGCGCAATTCCTATGATTAGAGGTAATTTCAGAAGCCGCCAACCCGATGCGGTTGTTGAAGAAGCAGAACAGCTTGCCAAAGACGGCGTAAAAGAGATTATTGTTATTGCTCAAGATACAACACGCTACGGTGAAGACCTTTTCGGTGAGCCTTACCTTGCAAAACTTTTAAAAAGACTCTGTAAAATTGACGGATTAAAATGGATAAGGGTGCTTTATTGCTATCCGGACAGACTTACAGATGAACTTATCGACACCTTTGCAGAGGAAGAAAAACTTGTTAATTACATAGATTTACCGCTCCAGCATTGCGACGGCAACATTTTAAAGAGAATGAACAGACACGGCAATCGTGAAAGTCTTACCGCATTACTTAACAAGTTAAGAGCAAAAGTACCCGATATAATTCTTCGTTCAACATTTATTACAGGTTTCCCGGGCGAAACCGACGAACAGTTTGAGGAACTTGCGGAGTTTGCAGCTGAAATTAAATTCCAGCGCCTGGGTTGCTTTGCCTACTCGGCAGAAGAAGGCACACCTGCGGCAAGTTTTCCCGACCAGATTGACGATGAAATCAAACAGCACAGAGCCGATATTATTATGGAACATCAGCAGAGCGTTATGGCAGAATACTGTGAAAGCCTCATCGGCAAAGAAATTGAGGTGCTTGTAGAAGGTTATGACAGAATTGCGGAATGTTTCTACGGCAGAACCTATGCCGACGCACCTGAAATTGACGGATGTGTATTCTTTACCGCAAACGGCACCAAACCACAGCCCGGCAGTTTTGTAAAGGTTAAGATTACAGATTATACGGATTGTGACCCAATCGGCGAATTGGCAGAATAATTTTATTTACATATAACCGACATCGGCATATAATATAATGGTGTCAAAAGGAGATCAGAGGGCAATTATGAATTTACCGAACAAACTTACTTTAAGCAGAATAATACTTGTGCCGTTCTTCGTGGCATCCTTGTTAATAAATTTTCCTTTTCACACAGCAGTTGCCCTTGTAATTTTTGTTGTGGCAACTTTTACAGATATGTTTGACGGTAAAATCGCAAGAAGCAGAGGACTTGTAACCGATTTCGGCAAGTTTGCAGACCCGCTTGCAGACAAAATTCTTGTATTAAGCGCATTGCTTTGCTTTGTGCAAACAGGTTGGTGCGACTGCATCGCAGTTATTATCGTACTTTTCAGAGAATTTTCAGTAACCTCTATCCGCCTTGTTGCCGCCTCAAAAGGCAAAGTCGTTGCCGCAAATATTTTCGGCAAAATCAAAACCGTAACCCAGCTTGTAGCTATTATTGCCGTACTGTTAATGCAGTTTTTAATTGAATTATTTACCGTAACATCTGCATTTTCCGTTGATACAATTTTGTATCTCCAAGGCATATTTACAGTAGTTTCACTTTGCCTTATTTGGATTTCAACAATTATGGCTCTTGTTTCGGGCGTAATTTATATTGTTCAGAACAAGCAGTTTATAGCAGATATGTAAAAAATCAACACCACATCGGATGTGATACTTTGTTTAAAACACTAAAGGCCGACCTTGACGCCGTTATGGAGCGTGACCCTGCCGCAAGAAACCGAGCCGAAGTATTCTTTTTATACTCGGGTTTTAAGGCTGTGCGCTCTCACCGTAAGGCTAATTGGTTTTTAAGGCACAATATGAAGTTTATTGCCCGCTGGATTTCACAGCGCAGCAGGCATAAAACAGGAATAGAAATACACCCGGGAGCTACCATAGGCAAGGGATTATTTATTGACCACGGTATGGGCGTAGTTATCGGTGAAACAACTATCATCGGCGACAACTGCACAATTTATCAGAATGTAACCCTCGGCGGTACAGGTAAAGATACGGGAAAACGACACCCTACACTCGGCAACAATGTGCTTGTAGGTTCGGGTGCAAAGGTGCTCGGCCCGTTTAAAGTCGGAGATAACGCACGAATTGCCGCAGGTGCGGTAGTATTGAGCGAAATTCCGCCGAATGCCACAGCGGTAGGTGTACCTGCCCGTGTGGTGAAAATCAACGGAATACGCAGCGAAACTCTCGACCAGATTCATGTTTCAGACCCTGTCGCACTTGCACTTTGCAGTCTGGAACAAAAAATTACAGATCTACAAAAAGAAATTGACGCTCTAAAGGCAGAAAAGGAAAGCAAAAAGTAAAGGAGCAGTAAAATGATTTTATACAATTCATTGGGACAGACAAAACAGGAATTTATACCTCATACAGCAGGCAAGGTTAATATGTACACCTGCGGCCCTACTGTTTACCACTTTGCCCACATCGGCAACCTTAGAACTTATATTATGGAAGATGTGCTTGAAAAGTACCTTCGTTTTGCGGGATATGATGTTAAGCGTGTTATGAATATCACCGATGTCGGCCACCTTTCAAGCGATGCGGATACAGGCGAGGACAAAATGCTCAAAGGTGCAAAGCGTGAACACAAGACTGTTATGGAAATTGCAAAGTTTTACACTGACGCATTTTTTGAGGACTGCAAAAAGCTCAACATCAAAAGACCTGATGTTGTAGAGCCTGCAACAAACTGCATTGACGAGTTTATTCATATGGTTTCTGTTCTGCTTGAAAAAGGCTATGCCTATATTGCAGGCGGCAATGTATATTTTGATACTTCAAAACTTGATAATTACTATGTTTTCGGAAATATGAACGAAGATGACCTTGCTGTCGGCGTTCGTGACAGCGTTGAAGAAGACAACAATAAGCGTAATAAAGCGGACTTTGTTCTCTGGTTTACCAAGTCAAAATTTGACTCACAGGAGCTTAAGTGGGAAAGCCCATGGGGCGTCGGTTATCCGGGCTGGCATATTGAATGTTCAGCTATCAGCTGTAAACACAACGGCGAGTATCTCGACATTCACTGCGGCGGTATTGACAACGCATTTCCTCATCATACCAATGAAATTGCACAGAGCGAGGCTTACCTCGGTCATAAGTGGTGCAAGTATTGGTTCCATGTACTCCACCTCAATGATGCAAGAGGTAAAATGAGTAAATCAAAGGGTGATTTTCTTACCGTATCTTTACTTGAAAGCAAAGGTTATAACCCTCTTGTTTACCGTTTATTCTGCCTACAGAGCCATTATCGCAAGCCGCTTACTTTCTCTTATGACAGTCTTGACAATGCGGCTATCGCTTATGACAAACTCATTAAGAAGATTTCTACACTTTCTCCTGACGGAGAGCCTGATATGGAAGCTGCCAAGCCGTATCTTAATGAATTTAATGACGCTCTCGGCAACGACCTTAACACTTCACTCGGTCTTACTGCCGTTTACAGCGTATTAAAAGGCAATATCAGCGACGCAACTAAACTTTATCTCATAGGTGAATTTGACAAGGTTCTCTCTCTTGACCTTACAAAAGCACAGGAGAATAAGTCTGAAAACCCTGTAAACGAAGAAGTTGAGTCACTTATTGCACAGCGTACAGAGGCTCGTAAAAACAAAGACTGGGCGACTGCCGACGCTATCCGTGATAAACTTAAAGAAATGAAAGTTGTTGTGGAAGATACAAAAGACGGCATTAAGTGGCATTTTGAAAACTGATTTTAAAACCAAATAGAATAAAATAAAAATCCCTTTCATATACTTTGACATAAGCAAAGTCAATACGGAGGGGATTTTATGCGTCTTTATATAATAACAAAACGAACCTTATTTTCAATTGGATTTTGTCTGCTGATTGGTGTAATTGCGGGCGGAATTGCTTTGACTTCTACCGTACAGGCAATTCAGACCGCAAGCGCACAGCGAGAAATCCCCATTTACTGCGTTGATACAGATAAAAAGCAGGTAGCGCTGTCTTTTGACGCCGCATGGGGCAACGAACAAACCGAACATTTACTTGATATTCTTGATAAATACAATGTAAAAACAACATTTTTCCTTGTCGGCGATTGGGTAGAAAAATATCCCGAGTCTGTAAAAGAGATTTCAAAGCGTGGTCACGATGTAGGCAATCACAGCAATACGCATCCGCATATGACGCAGATGTCGGTTGACGATATGAATACGCAGATTCAGACTTGCAACGAAAAAATCAAAGCATTGACAGGCAAATGCCCTACCCTGTTCCGTGCGCCTTACGGTGACTACAACAACGATGTGGTAAAAACGGTAAAAGCTAATAATATGTACTGCGTGCAGTGGGATGTTGACAGTCTTGATTGGAAAGACCCTACTCCAAATCAAATTACCCTGAACATAACAAATAAACTTAAAGACGGCAGTATTATACTTATGCATAACGGCGCAACAAATACACCCGAAGCTCTGCCAATGGTAATTGAGGCTATAAAAGCACAGGGATACGAAATAGTGCCGATAAGCCAAATTTTGTTAAAAGGCAATTACACAACCGATGTACAAGGTAAAATGCTCCCTGCTCAAAATGCCACATCATAATGTTTTAGCGAAGTAACAATCAGGCCATCACTAAGCTATATGCCAAAATTATAAAAGTTTGGTCTAAATTTTTAATTATTCCTCTTAAATTCTTCTCTGATTAACAGCAAAAAGCCTCCGCAATCAAGCGGAGGCTGATTTTATGGGATTTATTCTGCAACCTGATTAATAATAGCAAATTGATAAGCTGTAATCAGGTTAGCTCTCTGTCGCCAAAGAGTCAAAAGCTATTTGTATCATAGAGCAATGTAAGCTGATCAAGATATCCGTTAATCCGGTTGAGCTTATTCTTTGTTGCGGTTGAAAGCTTTGCGTTTGCAAACTCACCGTTAAGTATAGCGTCTTTCAAAGCCTTTCTCTGCTCGCTTGTAACAGTCACCTTTGGAATATCCTGCGGCTTTGCAAGTGAATATGTGCTTGTGCTGTTTGAAGTTATTGATGCAGCCGCAGTGGCATTGTTAATAAGTTTATTATTATATATTAAATGTTAAAACAAAAACTCCCTTACAAACCGATATAAATTTAACCTAACCAGTCTGTAAGGAAATTTTTATTAAATTACATTAAATTTTACTTTAAAGTATTAATACACTGTTTAAAAGTTTCAATAACATACCATGCGTCATCGTCCGACATGGTTGTATTGAGTGGAAGTGTAAGCTGATTTTTATGCATATTATAGGTATTCGGATAATCCGAAATCTTAAAGCCTCTCTTTTTGTATGCGGAAAGCATTGGGAGCGGCTTAAAGTGAACATTGCACATAACACCGTTTTCCGCCATCATATTGTAGAACTTGTTACGATACTCGTCATCTTTTCCGATAAAGCGTACAAAATACAAATGACCGCTGCTTCTGTGATTTTCGTCGCAATGGTTAAGCACCTGAATAGGCAAATCCTTAAATTCCTCGTTATACACACGGATAAGCTCGTGACGGCGTTCAAGGATTTTTTCGTATCTTTGCAGCTGAACCACACCGAGTGCCGCAAGAACATCCGGCATATTACATTTATATTGAGTATCCACAACATCATATTCCCAAGACGCTACCTTGTTCTTCTGATAAGCGTCCTTTGTCTGACCGTGAAGTGACAAAAGCATATACTGCTTGTATATGTCGTCCTCGTCAAGCCATTCGTGCGGACGGTGAACGGCTGCGCCGCCCTCAGCAGTAGTCATATTTTTAACTGCGTGAAAACTGAAGTTTGTAAAATCGGCAATTTCTCCGCACATTTTGCCTTTTCTTCTTGCGCCAAAGGCATGTGCGCCGTCTGCCATAACAATTACTCTTCCGAATTTCTCCTGAATTTCATTCTTTGGCTTAAACACGCTTTTCTGTCGTTCAACAGCCTCAAAAATTCTGTCATAATCGCAGATAACACCTGCAAGGTCAACAGGAATGATTGCCTTTGTGTTGTGATTTATGGCAGCCTCCATTTTGTCATAATCCATCTCAAAGCTGCCGCTTTTGCAGTCAATCATAACGGGCTTTGCACCGACATGATAAACTATAGACGCTGTAGCTGTGTAAGTATATGCAGGTAAAATTACCTCGTCGCCCGGTCCGATACCGAGAATACGAAGTGTAAGTTCTGCGCAAGAGGTTTGTGAAGAAAGGCAAGCCGCACGCTCAACATTGCAATATTCTGCAATACGGCTTTCAAAAAGTTTTGTTTCGGGACCTGTAGTAATCCAGCCCGACTTTAAAACCTTTACAACCTCGTCAATTTCTGCCTGTGTAATATCAGGCGGCGAAAACGGAATTTTTCTCATTTCAACTTCTCCTTGTAACGGGATATTCAGTGAAAACAATAAGTATATAAAAATACTATAAAATCTATATTTGTAATTAAATGCTAAACTTCATTATACATCATATGTTTATAAAAGTAAAGCAAACAAATTGACTTTTCACTGATTTTGTTCACTATTTTTTAATTTTTCCCTCTCCTGTGCCTGTTTTTTAAGTAAATATTTATTCTTTGTTGCCATTCCGCCTCTTATATGTCTTTCGCTTTTGTTGGTTTCGAGTATTTGCCGCACCTCTCTGTACAATGCAGGATTTACCTTTCTTAATCTTTGGCTTACATCTTTATGTACTGTTGACTTTGAAATTCCGAATTTTTTAGCGGCTTTTCTTACGGTTGCCTTGCTTTCTATTATATATTCGCCGAGCATTGCCGCCCGTTCCTCAACTATACCTTTCATAAATTCCCCTCCGAATGGTTTATGGTAAATTATATGAAAGTGGCAACTTGTGTATGCAAGATAATATCATTTGTGGAAATCAGACATTTTATTACAAAATATTTATGTAAAAGCAACGCAGAAATTGCGGCTTTTGTAGATAATAATAAAAAGAAGCGGCAAAGTTTGTGAGTTTATTTGCCTTGTTATATATTTATATTTATGCTAAAATGTAAATAGTAAATAAAACATTTTTAGTTACTATGTTCAAAATAAAGGAGGCTGTAATTATGAAAAAACACAGTCGCTTATACAAAATGTTATCTGTTTTTTCAGCACTTGCAATTACTGCGCCTATGTTTGTAATCTCCGCATCAGCCTCTGTGAACGATTCCTCTGTAGGCAACCCAAACTATATTTCATATAATCAGGATTTTTACAATTCAAACTCCGAGCTTTGCAATACCCTTATAGACAGTATGGAAAATTTGAACAGCGAAATTGATGTTGAAAAATATCAATTATCTATAAATGATATAAAAAAAGCTATGCGCACGGTATCGGAAATAAGCCCCGACCTTTTCTATGTAAGCAAAACCACCTACAGTCTTGCAATCGGTTCTTGCGTAGCAAGAGTTATTCCTACATATATATATTCAAACGAACAGATTGTACAAATGAGAAGCGAGCTTGAAAGCAAGACAAATGAAATTCTTGCAAAAATTCAGCCGAATATGACTGATTTTCAAAAAGCCGCAATAATTCACGATGAAATTGTACTTAACTGTGAATACTCAAATTCACCTGACGCACAATATACCCGTACTTCCGTTTATGATTGTATTGTAAACGGATATGCAAATTGCCAGGGCTATACAAGCTCAATGTCTTATTTGCTTGAAAAAGTAGGTATTAATTCCGAAATTGTTGAATCCTCTCAAATGAATCATATTTGGAATCTCGCTGAAATTGACGGAAATTATTATCATATTGACGCTACATTTGATGATCCTACGCCCGACAGATACGGTTTTGTATCACACAAATATTTTCTGTTGAGCGACAGCGCAATTAAAACATCGTCGGATATTTCGGTACATTACGGATTTAAAACAAACAATTCTTGTACCGGCACCGCTTATGATAACTCATATTACAAAAATCTTAACACAAAATTCTGTTACTCAAATAATCTTTTTTATGCCGCAGACAATAGCAACAGCGGTAAAAACTCGAAAAAACTTATTGCTTTCAATCCCGAAACCGGTTATGCAGAACCTGTAGCGGATATTTCCGATAAATGGTACACTAACGGTGGTTTAAGCTATTGGCATGACAGTTTTGTAAGTACAGACGAATACGACGGCAATATCTATTTTAACCTTAACAATTTTGTATGCAAATACAATACTGCAAACGGAACGGTAACCCAAGTTACAAATAAAATCAATACTTCAAACTATGTATACATCTATGGTATGAAAGTTGATAACGACGGAAATTTCCTTGCAGATGTAAAAAAATCCCCGTTAGACGATGCAAATATTATTAAACTTAATGTTTTGCCTGAAAACAAACAGGAAAAACTTGATATTGGTTTTGGCAAAGTAAACAATGATTTGTTAATTCCTCCTAAATTTTTATTAGGAGATATTAATGAGAACGGCAATCTTTCAATTCTTGATGTTACTCTTTTACAAATGATTTGCACAAATTCACTTGATGCAAAAGAATCGCAAAAACTTGCGGCGGACTATAACGCTGACGGACAAATTGATGTTAATGATGCAACCGCATTGCAAATTTATATTTCTAAAAACAGTTAGTAGTTTTTTCATTTTATACCATTTTTCCGAAAAGACATCTTCAAGTAATGAGGGTGTCTTTTTTATTCCGTTTTTATATCGGAGTAAAGGAGTTAAAATAAGGTTTAGCAAAATACTTTGTTATAGTCTTATATTTTTTGTAATACTATGTTAAACCATAATATTCCCACTTAAAAAAAGTACAAAAGCAAAACTCCGCACAGGTCAGCTGACAACCTATGCGGAGCGTAATTTTATATTATTTTTCTGTTTTACTGTCTGTAGTATTTGATTCTCTCTTAATCATTTTTCCGTTTACAAAGACATAATCATTACTGCTGTCTGCTCTTTCGACTGCCTGCTGTTCAACTATTTTTTCTACTTTTTCTTCAAATTCTTTATCAACCAATAAATCTTTACCTGTAAAAGAACCAACATTTTCCTGTAATCCCTTTGCTATTATGACATTCACACCATAAGTTGCTATCAAGGGATAGAATAAAACCGCAACTGTTATTGCAATCACCAGCATTGCTCCCTCTGCTGCGGCAATCCATAATATAAAACCAAGCGATACAGCAATAAAGAAAAGCATTGCAAGAATATTTTTAAGGATATTACCGAAAACAAGTATAAAAGAATTTTTATAAATATCTGATATTTTCAGTTCATACGTAACCGACATTATCGGCACATAAAACATCATAGATGTAAGAATAAGCGAAAACAGAACATATACGGTAAGCATTGAACCATATGCAAGACTTGAACCGAGCAATGAAAAATAATACATAAACGCAAATATCGAACAAGCTATAATTGCGTAAGTAACAACTCCGTGCAATAAAAACGCCTTAAAATTCTCTTTAACTGTACCGAAAAATGTTTTTGCAACCGGTACGTCCTTTTTTTCAATTCCTATTTTTCGCACCGTCATAACAAGTCCTGCAAAAAACGGCATTGACGGAATAATTCCCAGACACCATACTATAATATTGTTAAAACCCGTAAGGTAACCTATCAAAACAAACAACGCCGTAAATACCGCAAACGCAACTGCATTGATAAGTTGGGCAAGCAGTAATTTGGGAAATTCAGTAAAAAGCCGTGCAAAAGCACTATTTGAAAAACTGTTCATAAAAACCTTCTCTTTTAAAAGATATTAATACAATTCTACCACATTATAAGCTTTTATAGCAATAGTAATTTAACATTAATAAATTACAAAACTGTAAATTCAACCGATTATTTATGCTGTTTTGATGTGATTACGGCGAAACAAGTCAGATTTCCACTGAAAAATTTGCCGTAATTTTTTGTAATTATTCATTTTACGCAACACCGTGTTTTTATAACAAATATAAATTTTTTAAACTTTTTTTAAAAAACTCTTGCAACTGTGACAAAAATATGTTATTCTTGTGATAACGAAGAAAAGCAAGTATTGCTTTTCATAATGCTCGCAAAGAGTAAATAATTGAAATTAAGGTGAAAATTATGAAAAAGTCAACAATCATAAGAGCATCTGCTCTTTCCGTTGCTGCTCTCATGGCTGCAACATCACTCGTAGGCTGCGGCGGCAACTCAAGTTCAAGCGACAGCGGCAGCAAATCAGACGGCGCTAAAAAAGGTTCGGTTTATTATTTAAACTTTAAACCTGAGCAGGACAAGGATTGGCAGGCTTTAGCAGCTAAGTACACAGAAGAAACAGGCGTTAAGGTTACTGTTGAAACTGCTGCCGAGGGTACATACGAATCAACCCTTACAGCTGCAATGGATAAGGACAACGCTCCTACACTCTTCCAGGTAAACGGCCCTGTAGGTCTTGCAAACTGGAAAGATTATTGCTATGACCTTAAAGATTCACAGCTTTATTCACAGCTAACAAATCAGGATTTTGCTCTTAAAGAAGGCGACAGCGTTTACGGCATTGCTTATGTTGTAGAAACATACGGTATTATTTACAACAAGACACTTCTTAAGAAATATTTTGATTCTGATTTTGCAACAATTAAATCAATTGACAAGCTCAACAACTTTGCAGCTTTAAAGACTGTTGCAGACGAAATTCAGGCTCACGCTTCTGACCTTGGCGTTAAGGGCGCATTCACATCGGCAGGTATGGATTCATCTTCAGACTGGAGATTCAAGACTCACCTTGCTAACCTCCCAATCTACTATGAGTACAAGGCAGACGGTATTACATCTACAGACGCTATCAAGGGTACATACCTTGACAACTACAAGAACATCTTTGATCTTTACATCACAGATTCAACTTGTGCTCCGACTGATCTTGCAAACAAGACAGCTACAGACGCTGTAACAGAGTTTACATCAGGCGAGGCTGTATTCTATCAGAACGGTACTTGGGAATACACAGGTATTAAGGACGCAGGTCTTACAGACGACGATCTCGGTATGCTCCCGATTTACATCGGTGTTGACGGCGAAGAGAACCAGGGACTTTGCACAGGTTCTGAGAACTACTGGTGTGTAAACAAAAACGCAAGTGAAGATGACATCAACGCTACACTTGATTTCGTAAACTGGTGTGTAACAAGCGAAACAGGTACATCTGCAATGGCTGACAATATGGGCTTTGTAATTCCTTTCAAGGCTGCTAAGGAAGCTACCAATGTATTTGTAAAGGCTGACGCTGAGTACACAGCAGCTGGCAAAACTCCTGTAAGCTGGAACTTTACAACAATGCCAAGTGAAGATTGGAAAAACGGCGTAGGTACAGCTCTTACACAGTACGCAGCAGGCACAGGCTCATGGGACGATGTTAAGACAGCATTCGTACAGGGCTGGGCTACTGAATATGCAAAAGCTAATGGCTAAACCGTATACACGCTAAATATTCATTAAAGATTAAAATGTATTATGGCAGGGGAGGCGGCATCGTCTTCCCTGTTTTTTTGACAGAAAGTTTGACAGAAAGGTAAAAATATGTTTAAAAAACGCAGCAGAAAAATATATTTTCTTGTTTTTGTTGTGCCTACTCTTATTGCTTTTATGATCGGCTTTATATACCCATTCTTTCAGGGCATATACCTTTCGTTCTGTAAATTCCGTACAACAAGTAATGCAACCTGGGTAGGTTTTGACAACTACATAAAAGCTTTTCAGAACGAATCGTTTATCCGCTCATTCTGGTTTACCGCACTTTTTGTGGTAGTATCGGTAATTCTCATTAACGCAATCGCTTTCTTTGTCGCCTATGCTCTTACGCTTGGCATAAGAGGCTCAAATGTTTTCAGAACCGTGTTCTTTATGCCAAACCTTATTGGCGGTATTATTCTCGGTTACATTTGGAAACTTATATTTGACGGTATTTTACAGAATTTCGGCACAAACATTGTGCTTGATGCTAACTTCGGCTTTTGGGGACTTATAATTCTTATGTGCTGGCAGCAAGCCGGATATATGATGATTATTTACATAGCCGGTTTCCAAAGCGTTCCGTCCGACCTCTATGAAGCAGCAAAAATAGACGGTGCAAACAAAAAGCAGTTACTTACAAATGTAACTCTTCCAATGATGGCCCCATCAATTACAATTTGTACATTCCTTACACTTACAAACTCATTTAAATTGTTTGACCAGAACCTTGCCCTCACAGGCGGTGCTCCGGGCGTTCTATCTGAAACAAGCGGTACAATGATTTATCAGACACAGATGATGGCTCTCAATATTTACAACACATTCTACGCTAACCAGAACTCAAGAGGTGTTGGACAGGCTGAGGCTGTAATCTTCTTTGTAATTGTAGTAATTATCGCTCTTGCACAGCTTTACTTTACAAGAAAGAGGGAGGTGCAGCAGTAATGGCTAACGAAACAACTAAAGTTGCTCCTGCAACAAAAGTTAAGGCTAAAAAAGAAAAGCCGCCTAAGAAAAAGCAAACAAAGGGTATGAAAATACTCACAGTTATTTTTTCAATAATTTCTGTATTTTATGTTGCACCTGTTTTTATTGTTCTTATGAACTCGTTTAAAACAAATGCAGGTATCAGTAAGTATCCGTTTGCATTGCCGAATGCAGAAACTTTTTACGGACTTAAGAGCTATATTACAGGTATGTTCTTCGGTAACTTCCCATTTTGGAAAACCATTTTATGCTCACTTTTTATTACCGTTGGCGGTGTATTTCTGATTTTGCTCTGCACATCAATGTGTGCATGGTATTTACAGAGATCAAACTCAATTATCTGCAAAATCATCTACTACTTCTGCATTTTCTCAATGGTAGTACCTTTCCAGATGGTTATGTTTACTCTTGCAAAAACAGCCGACAACCTTCACCTCACAAACCCTGTAGGTATTCTTGTAATTTACCTCGGTTTCGGTGCAGGTCTTGCGGTATTTATGTTCTCGGGGTTTGTAAAATCAATTCCGATTGAAATTGAAGAGGCGGCCGATGTTGACGGCGCAGGTCCGCTAAAAACTTTCTTCGGCATAGTTCTTCCGATTATGAAACCTACATTTATTTCGGTTGGTATTCTCGAAACAATGTGGATCTGGAACGACTATCTTCTCCCTTATCTTATTCTTGATAAGTCGCTTTACAAAACCATTCCTATTCATATTCAGTATCTTAACGGTAGTTATGGTCACACAGATACAAGTGCCATTATGGCGCTCATCGTACTCAGCATTATTCCGATAATTATTTTCTACTTTGCTTGTCAGAAATACATTATTGAAGGCGTTGTAGCCGGTGCCGTAAAGGGTTAAAAATTTTTCAGGACATTTCCAATGTGGAAATGTCCTGAATTTTTTAAATTTTCGTTGCTGAAATAACAACGGTCTGCAAAGTGGCAAACGGTACTTTTTACACATATTTTAAGAGGAAAGAAGATATACTCTTTGAATTGAGTGAAGAGGCTTTCGGCAGTATTTTATTATGTTTTCAAGCAAACATATCAATTCTACAACAAAACAAGCGACAGTCTGATTCTCTGCTGCTTGTAATTACACTTTATTCGATTTTTTCCGGGTTACCCCAACTATTGACATTAAGCCGTAAAAGTTTTATAATCGTTTAAACTATTCAGATACATATAGCAAAGCCGAACTCAATCAAGAGCTCGGCTTTATTTTAATTCTTCTGATTTTGTCTTAGTGTACCGTTGCGATAGGCTTTTATGAGGTCTTTTAAATCTTTTATGTTCTCTCGTATTTTTTTGCCGTTGTCGGTATCCCCCACAAGTATTCTCTTTTGGCTGACCTCGGTCGCTACCTGATTTGTCTGCATATCTCTGCCGCTGCGGATTGTATAATCAACCGATTTAAACGGCTCGTGCGCCGTCAGCATTAAGCCATAGGAATTATAAATCAGCGTATAGCCTGCAATTCCCGTAACTTTATGATACGGTTGAGAAAATCCGCCGTCAATTATAATAACCTTGCCGTTGCATTTAACGGGACTTTCGCCCTCTGTATGGTGAATAGGCACATGACCGTTTATAATATGAGCATTGTCGCCCTTTATACCGAACATTTTAAAAATTCTGTCTACAACCTCTTCATCATTAAAGAGTCTGTAATAAACATCTTTTATTTCTTTATGGGTGCTCTCGTCTGCGATAAAATACCGTTCAAATGTAGTCATTTTATCCCTGCCGTACAGCGGAGAATCCGCACCGTTCCACAAGAACCACAAAATGTCCCTGCCCACTCGCTTTTCTTCTTCATTCACGGAGAAAAACGCTTTTCTGGCACAGCGCTCAAGTTCATCGTAAAGTTCTTTTCCGCATAAATCTTCACCAAAAAGATTTATATTTCTGAAACTGCCGTCCTCATTCATCGGAATACAACCGTGGAAAAGCAGATTATTATTGCAAACCTTATAAAGACTTCCTTTTTGCAAAAGTAAATTAATATGTGATTTCAGCTTTGAACAGTTCACAAATGAATTGCATAGCTTTGCAATTACCGACTGTTCTTCACTTGTAAGCTCATAAGGATTATTAAAATCAATTGTCGGGAAATATCGGTCAAGCATAGGATATTCCTTACCGTCAATTGTAACCGTTCCTTTGTCTGCGTCAATTTTGTCAAGCAAGCGTCTGTTATCCATATTATACTCGGGATGTTTTGCTATTAACTGTCCCTCAAGTTTAAACTGAATAATCGTAATAGCCTTGTGCATTTTCATTGCGAGCACAGTTTGAGTATCCATTTCACTGCCGTGGCGACTGCGAATTGTAAACTGAGCGCACGGATCGTCTGCATAGGTTTCCATTGCAAACAGTACAAGCGGCATCATACTGATTCCGTAACCGTTTTCAAGCACTGAAAGATTATCGTACAAAAGGCTTGTACGCACAATATTGGCAATGCAGGCCGGCTGACCCGCAAAAGCACCCATCCACAATACATCGTGATTTCCCCACTGAATGTCAAGCGAATGGTAATTCATCAGGCTGTCCATTACAAAATGCGAGCCGTAGCCTCTGTCATAAATATCGCCGATAATATGCAGATGGTCGATAACAAGCCTTTGAATAAGGTTTGACATCTCAACTATAAACTCGTCCGCACAACCTATCTCTATAATTGTATTTATAATTTCATCATAATAAGCCTTTTTATTGAGAACTTCTTTTTTCTCGGTAATAAGCTCCTCAATAACATATCTGAAATTTTCAGGCATAGCTTTTCTGACCTTTGAGCGTGTGTATTTTGAAGATACAATCTGACACACAGACACAAGTCTGTACAGCGTTGTGCGATACCAACTGCTGTCGGCTCTGCCCTGATTTTTTACATACTGCAATTTTTCTGACGGATAATAAATAAGTGAAGCCAAATCTTCTTTTTGGTCTTCAAAAAGAGTATCGCCGAAGACATCGTCAATCTTTTTCATCACAGCGCCCGACCCGTTGCGCAGTACATGGGCAAAGGCTTTGTATTCGCCGTGAATATCAGACAAAAAATGCTCTGTTCCCTTTGGCAAATTTAAAATTGACTGCAAATTAATAATTTCCGTTGCAGCACTGTCTATGGTCGGATATTGCTTTGAAAGACATTCCAAAAATCTTATTTTTTCCATAAATTCACCGCCAATTTCATTATACCCTTATTATATATTCAATTCTTGCATAATTCAATATTTTTATAAAAATCAATAAATCTGTTATGCCGAAAGTCAATAGCAAACGCTTTAGATTTTACAATTTGCATTATTCAGGATATTGAACAAAATCAATATAAAATGTATAATAAAATAAAATTCAACAATACTTGGAGGCATACAATGTCTGAAAAACGAAAATACACACTCGGAGAAGAAATTTTTAACTCTGTATCGCACGGGGTGGGCGCTTGCCTGTCTGTTGCCGGAACAGCAGTAATGATAGTCGCCTCGGTAATCCACACCGATGTATGGGGAATTGTCAGCTCGTGTATATACGGTGCTTCGCTGATTATTCTTTACACAATGTCAACTCTTTATCATTCGTTTACAAACAAAAAAGCCAAGGCTTTTTTCAGAATAATGGACCACAATACAATTTTTCTGCTGATTGCGGGAACATACACACCCATTACTCTTTACTATCTGCAAGGCGCAGTAGGTTGGATATTATTCGGCATAGTGTGGGGTGCGGCAATATTCGGAATTGTAATGAATTCAATTAACCTTGAAAAAGCACGAATACCGTCAATTTTCTGCTATGTGGCAATGGGATGGGTAATAATCTTTGCCATAAAACCGCTTATAGCATCAATGCCGAGTATTTCACTTGTATTTTTAATAATCGGCGGAGCTTTCTATACACTCGGAATTATATTTTACGCAATAAAAAAGGTAAAATACTTTCACTCAATATGGCATCTCTTCACCATTGCAGGCAGTGTTTTTCACTACTTTGCAATCTTACTCGGATTCTGGAATATATAACAAAAAGCGACTGTCTGCGGGCAGTCGTTTTTCATTGAAGCAGCGTTTGCAAACCGATAATTAATCCTATATTTTTCGGCTCTATGTCAATAGTTGGGGTAAATCCGAAAAATAAGAAAGATTCTTTATCAAAAGTCGGGGGAAATTATGATTTTCGCACAAATTAAGCGAAATAATTTTTAAATTCAGGTCAAGCCTTTTACCTTTTATAATTGCTTGATAAAACAATTTGCTAAATCATAATAACTCAACCGTTAATGAATAATCGTTACTCTTCTTCCGGGTAGGTCATTCCCCATTCTTTGCGAATATCGGTCATAATTTTCATTACATCTCTTGTAAAATCAAGGTGCATTAAGTCAGCGTTACCTGCAACCGTTTGCTCCATATCTTCAACTTCATAAAGCAGGGCATTCTTGGTTTCGCCCTCACTTACAGTTTCTGTATGTCCGTCATCTGTGTATGTTATAACCGCTTTCTGTCCTCTCGGATATTCAAAAATTTCAACATATCCTTTGTCAAAAGCAATTGTGCCGCGCTTTGGCTGTTTTGCGTGCAGTGAAAGTATCACAGACGCCATCTCTTCCTCTTTGTTTTTAAGAAGAATACTTGCCTGTTCGTCAACTCCCGTTTGCGCATATTTGACTTGTGAGAGTACTTCGTTGGGGCAAGAGGTCATAAACCATCTTACAAAAGAAAGCGCATATACGCCAATATCAAGCATTGCACCACCCGCAAGATTTCTGTTAAAAAATCTGTTTTTCATATTATATTCTTTGTAACTGCCAAAATTCATCTGCAAAAGTCTTAACTCTCCCAAATCACCCGACTGTATTTTTTCGTTGAGCGCTTTATAAATCGGCATATGGTAAATTGTCATAGCCTCGGCAAGCACAACATTATTTTCCTTTGCAAGTTTTATTGCCTCTTCAAGTTCTTCTGAATTAAGCGTTATTGATTTTTCGCAAAGCACATGCTTTTTCGCTTTCAGCGCCTTTCTTAAATAAGAAATATGTGTATTATGCGGTGTAGAAATGTAAATAATATCAACATTTTCATCTTCAAACAGCTCGTCAATGCTGTTATAAACCTTTTCAATACCGTACTTTTCGGCAAAAGCAACCGCTTTTTCGTGAGTTCTGTTTGCCACAGAGTACAGCTTTTGTCCACGGCTCTGCATTGCTTGCGCAAGCTCGTTTGCAATTACACCGCAACCAAGTGTTGCCCAATTAAATGTCTTCATCATCACCATCTCCGTTTCATAATATAATACTTTCGTATTACAAAATCAGTATAGCATTACAAACGGCAATTGTAAATGTAGCTGATGTTAATAATAAGTCAAATTTTGCTTTTTCATTTATAATAATTGCAGATTTTGATAATATCATTTATAATTATACCAGGAAATAAATAACGAAGATGTAATTACAACTTCCACACCGTCTCCGATAGAGCAAACCGAAGCAAAAGAAAATGCTTATTATGACTTTTGAACCTTGAATAAAATCAATCCGCTAAAATAATTTAACCTAAAGCCTAAAACCGCCGCTCAGATTTTTACTGAGCGGCGGTTTACTGTCTTAATTATTGATATTGTTTTGAATATTTGGATAATATTTTTAGAATCACATATTATTCCATTCACGCATAACCTTTCTTAATTTTAAATCGATATCAATTCTTGTCTGCCGACATTCATCGGCATGCTCTTTAGCTGATTTAAAAATAAATTTCATAACAAATTTTGAAAAGCCCGGCACAAGTAATTTAATTAATGTTTCAGGGAACACAAAATGAGTGCCGTATTTGTACACAAGCACCTCGTAATCACACTTATGAGGTGTTTTCTTTAATCGCTCGTCCATTCGTCTTATATACTTTCCCGTATTCCATAAAGTATCGTCATCTGCGCCGATTAAACATAACTTTCCGCAAATATTTTCAACCTTAATCATTTCTTTTTCGGTGAGATTATACGCTTTTTCGGAATCATCAAAAAGTTTTCTTGAACACAGCATATTGCCTGTTCCTTTTGTTTCCTGTTCTATCACTTTCCAATAATCAGGGTGTTTATACATAAAAGGCATATAATCAAGAGGTTTTCCATGCCACGATAATGTAGATTCACCCTCAATAGGCCATTCTTTACAGCCATCTTTATTACCTTGCATAAACCCCTGCCATACAAAGTCGCTTGGCGTCATTGCAACGGTTAAAGTAATATCAGAAAAATAAGATGCCGCCACCAAAGCAAGCATACCTGTAGTTGATGCTCCGACTATACCGATTTTTGTATTTCCGTATTTTTTAAGTACCTCAATAGTCTTTTCTATGTGCTCCAGAGGGTAATTGTGATGTCCGTAATCCTTTTTGGCAGGCGACATAGTCATAACATTCACACCGTTTTTGTGCAGCCATTTAACGCAGGTCTTAGCCAAATAATCTGACGGATCATCGCCGAGCATAGCAATTAACGCTGAATTTGATTTGTTTTTATTTTCCCAATAGGCCCCGTAAAATCCGCTTTCTTCTACCTCAAATGAAATTTTCTTCATTTTTATCCCCCGTAAATTTTACTCAATCCCTATAATAATTACATTTCATTTTTCGGCTATATTATATCACTAATTACATTCTTAAAGCAACATACAGGCAAAAATAAAAATCCGTCCTCAATGAGAACGGATTTTGTCAGGGTTGAGCAAAAAAGATGTTTTTGGCGATTTTTATGGTAGTTTCGAACCAAAGAATATAAAAGCTCTGCATTCCTTTATAGATTCATTCTTTCACGTGTTTTTCTGCAGTTACCTCTATACAATCCATGATTTTCATTTTTATTCAATATCTATATCTTCGATAAAACCAAAAATACAAACGTTTCACCTTTCAAGTAAAAGTTCGGATTATTTGAGTTTGTCTAAGGATTATAAAAAAGATATTTTGCGCTTTCCGCGACAGGATATTACCTTCGTAAATCGCAAAGTTAGTAGCAACAGTGAGCCGTTGTTAGGGCGTTTTGGACTGGACGAATGAGCCGAGTGAATTTAAAAAATCGAAACAGTAATCGAGATCCTGTTATTTTTATATTATTTTAGTCTGTTTCGCTTGCTATTAGTTTTTTATTTACTTTTTTTGGATAAAAACACATAGTTCTAAAAGTGAGATGTTACTTCAAGTTATTCTATTTCTAGTTTCATCAATGCTACATCTTTTCTGTTGTCATACGGCTTTATCTGTGCTAGCACTTTTTCTTCAACCGGCTGTGTCCAATATATTTTCAGAGATTTTCGAGCACGAGTTATAGCGGTGTAAAAGATGCTATGAGTAATTAATTCATCTATTTCATCAGTGATTATAATTTTTACAGAATCATACTCCAAACCTTGTGCCTTGTGAATAGATACAGCATAGGCAATTTGAAACGGAACAAGTGTTTTGGAGATGCCATCGTCATCTTCGTCGGTAGTTTTGGTTTTATTAACAATAAAACGTATGACAGAATTGCCATTAGCAGTATTACTTATAATGGTAAAGTCCATATTTTTGGTGTCCATATCAATGAGAGGCCTGTCTATTTCAACATCAAATTGAATGCCTTCGTTTGCTTTTCCTTCATTTAGCAATTCGAAATCAACAATACGTCCCGTCATATTGTTATGTATAACAGGGATTTGGTCATCTGTTTTAGTAAAGAATTTGTCGGCTGTATCGTTGAATAAGATCGGATCACCCACCTTATAACGCTGTACGCCTCTCCATATTTCTTTACCTGTATTTATTTCTTGCAAGAAGTGATTTATATTATTTATACCGTAAAGACCGCCGTAATTGAGACATAAAATGACTTCATTCTCGGTTGCGGGAGCAAAAATAGATTTGTCTAAATCGACAGAGTATCCATATGTCTGCAGGAGATCATAAATATCGTCTTCCATTTTTCTGACATCATTCCATACTCTCAATAAAGCTTCGCTGTCACTTCTATAAGGTTTTGTTAATTCACATGTGGATGTTTTTGGCAAAAAGAATCGTACCGCATCAAACCAGTTTCCGAACTCTATTGATTCAATTTGATATGTATCTCCAACTAAAACAAGCAATTCAAAACTTGCTCGTTCAAGAACTGCTCTCATGTCATGGTTGTTCACTGTACTACACTCATCGATTATCAAAATATCAAAATCAGTTTTTCCTGTATAATTTTTGCTTGTAAATTTTGATATGGTCATAAAAGTACTATTAGCTGAGGCTGTAACTTTTCTCCTTAAATTGTTTACCGCCGGATTGGTTTGTGCCAAGTACAATCTCGACTTAGCGGAAAATAAATTAGAAATATGATTTATCAAATAGGATTTTCCCGTCCCAGCCGAACCATAAATAAGTGCTACCTTAGACTGAGAAAACATATTAAGAAGTGCCTCCCTCTTTTCGGGGCAGTTAACTTGATTAGTCGTTTGCATCCAGTAATTTACTAAGTTGGTGTAGTTTTCAATACCGCTTTGTGAAAGATCTTTGATTGCTGTAATGATTGATACGGTATCTTTTTTGTAATGCTCAATGAAAAGATGATTGTATTTTATAATCATTTTGCGGAGTTGTTGTTTTTCTGAACAATACAGCTTTTGGTTATATATTGAAATGAGAGCTTCTACATCATTAAAATATCCAAGTTTGTATTTGCCGTCTTCGTTTTTTTCAAGAGGTGTAAAAAGCATATTCTGCTTTTCAGTGTTATTTTGAACAACCCATGCTAAGATTTCGTGTTCTCTCCCATTTGAATCAAGGCACTCAAACAAATCTGAAAGACTGGGAACATGGTTCTTTAGCCCGGAACAAAATGGCATCTCATCAAATGGAATACATTTGTAATCCAAATAAAGGTTAGAAAGGTAAGGGTTTCCTCCTATGTGTTCCCAGCGTCTTTCTAAATGGCTCCATCGCCAATTGTCTTTATATTGTTTTTTAATCACTCTATTTGTCATATGGTGCAACAAATAGCGTAGTATATTGCTTCCAGGTGCATTTTGCTTTATTAAATTCCTGCATGTTTCAAGGCAGTCAAAAAAGTGTATAGCTTTGGTCTGGGGCACAAGTTGGTTTCGCACAGTTGCAAATGCTTCATCCGAAAACATTATTATTTCTGACAAACTAAGTCCTGTTCGAGTCAAGAAACGACTGATGTTGCGTTGTTCGGTTCGACCGTAGTCTCTCGAAATATTATTAATAATTTTGTTAAAGTTTTTCAGTTCGCAGGGGCGAATATTTACCTCCCAATCCACAATAATACGAACTGGCATATGCTGGTCGAAGATTTCGATACTGTTGTTGGCAATAGCCAATTTAACAGCATAAAAACTGGTGATCTCCATATTCGTAAAAGCGATGATACTGTCAGTTTTACTTGCATTGTCATTTGCGGGTATAAAAGCAACTTCATAATATATTTTGCTATTAACAAAGAACGGTTTGATTTTTTGTATATAAAATCTGTCATAGCGGAACTCACCATGTGTTGGCATACTGTATGCATCAACTTTATGTGCGATTTCAGTATAATAACCCGTTAATTCATCATTGGTTTCTAAGGGGAATTGTTCGAGATTTGAAAGTACCTCCATAGAGTAATTATCATGTAAAAACTCCCTAATGCGAAACAGATATTCGTAATATTTTAGCATAAGCCGTTCTGCATTTTGTTCTTTTAAAACACGATGAGATGCAGAAACTTGCAGGAAATAATGAAAGCGAGATATGTGGATCAGTTGAGGATTACTTTTTGCATGTTTTACGGCTGCTTTGATATTTTCATGTGTATCCTCGATATCCTCTCCATTTGCGTAAACTTTAAGAAGAATATGCTCTACAAAATGGCGTAATGACTCTAAAACTTCTTGAGAAACCTCTCCTCGTGTAGACTCACCTAATCGACTAATTTGACGGCAAATAATTCTATTACTTTCAAAAATAGCTTCATCAACTTTTAAAAGTTCCATTGTCATTTCACACTTCCTTCATGTATTTACGTATTAACTTGTATGGGCGTAATACATACGAGATTAACACCATAGCTGCCACCCTACTAGTTTTTACTTTTATATTTTATCATGTTTTGTCGTTTATTCAATCCTCTTAGATAGCATAATCGTAGTGATTGGATAACAGTATACGCTTTCGTGTTATATTTCTCATATATAGAAAAAGCATATCCATTGACATCCTAGCTTTCAAAGAGCTGTTTATTCTTATCAGAAATAAATTATTAAGTAATTCATCTGTAAAATTTCTATATCCCGAGAGGATAATTGAATTTTTATTTATTTTGTTTGATGTTTCTTCTTGGAATGCAGTATCAATTTTTATTCAAAATATTACGCCCATTTATATATTTTTTTAGCACTCATTATCAGTTATCGCGCCTAGTTTCTGTAAAAGCATTCCCATAATATAAATAATAGAATTATCCCCAAACCTTTTAAGAACGTTATATTACTCCTAATGAATTGTTAATGCCTGAATTGATAATACAAATGCCAAAAGTAAATATAGAACCCGATAAAAGAGCATTTAAAAAGTCATAAACTCCTAGATGTTCTAATAAACTTGTGGAATCAAAAGAAGTATTCACCATTTTTACCTCAAGCACCAATTTGTTCTATTTGATTTTTAATATTTATAACATTAAGGCTTTTGGGTAATTTATTACTATGTACATTAAATTATATCATTTTTGGGGCAATGATTTTATTGCTGGTTTATTTCTTATAATTTTATAATAACCCTCCTTTTCGGAATTCTCGTAACTAGCAATTAATTTATTTTCCTTAAACGCAGTAAGTAGTTTTTCATTTTCATCATTGATTTCAAATCTTGGTCTACTGCGAATATCAAATATCTTGAGATAGTCACTTAAGTCAAGTAGGGTAAGTATTTCTTTTATCAAACTCTCATCAAGATCTGGCATCATTGATATTAATAGATCAACTTTTAAGTCTCTGTTCAGTCTGTCGGAACGAATAAGATCATTTTTTAATTTTTCCGAAACAGACTTTGGATTATCAATAACACTTTCAATATACTGTACAGCATAATCAAATATCTTTATTTGGATAGAATCAATCCAGTTTTCAAACGATGAAAACAAAACCATCAAATCGGATTCCATAAGATTGTTCTCGAGAATATATAAGCATATATCAGTAGAATAATCCTTTCCAACTACCGAGATTTCATCGTTAGAAAACTCGAGCAATTTGATTTTAAGTTCATCACTAATATCCCAAGTCAATATCTCTAATAGCTCATCTTGTGAAAACAAATCGTCGTTCATTATATCGACATATTGTTCTATGTTTTTTAAAATAAAATTATAATTTCGATCTGGATATTTTTCTCTTAAAAACTCCAGGTTTTTTGATGTCATCCTAATTATGTTATTACCGATTAAGATAGCAATTTTATCATCGGAAATTTCTGTAATATCAAAATCATCATAATAGAAATCTAATGAAACTAATATTTGTTCATACTTACTATTTTCAATTGATTCACATACAATCACGCAGCCAAACAACTTGTCTTTAGTATCCTCATCATACTCTACCTTTGAAAAATCCAAATCAATATTACATCTATTGATATAGGCAATGACACTTTCATTAAGTTTCACAGCATTGAAGCAATCCATAATATTGCACTCGGAATATTTCACTATATCTGCATCCAACAATAGCGACCACAAAGAATCATCGGTGATCTCCTTTATAGAAATAATAGTTGTCCATAGTACAGAAATATAAGAATGTTTATGCTCAATAGTGAGATCAGAATTATTTAATATTGTAATAGCTACCTTTTCGTCATCACAAATCATCCCATCACTCATCTTCAGGATAATATCAAAATACGTGTTGATATTCTGATTAATATATTGAGTTGTTGCAGAATCAGGATGGGAACACAATAGCGTGTAATTTTTATGAAGGATATCCTCATCGTTTTTTTCTTCTAAAACTTCTCTTTGAATAAGTTGTAGGTTTTCATCATTAATCTCATACAAAGATTTCTCATATACAGCACGGAATAAGTTTTTATCTAATTCATCATAATCAAAGCCACTAAAGCATACTCCCAGCAGAGTAAAACAATGAATTAATCTGTCAATATCGGGGTTGTCTATTGTAAGATAGTCTCGAGAATTAGAAATATATTCACATAAGCAATTATCCTTATTGACTGATTCTATAATTTCATCATCAGAATAATAGATTGAGCAAATTGAATATCTGCGTATTTGTTGCTCAGATAGACAGTTTTCCCTGAGGGCAGTTAGGAATAATTCAGGCCATCTCATATTAAGATATCTAATATAAGAAGGCAATTCAGGTGCGATATCAAAATATGCGCCAATAAACTTAAAATTCTTTGTGTTTTTGAGTTGATCGATAAACCTTTCAATATATTCCGGATTAGATGATGAGTGAAGTAAATATGTGAGCAAGTCAAAATTTAGTATCTCTTCTTGATCAAAATCCACTAATCTAAGTCGTGAAACAACCAACTGTGGATTCTTTAATTGATAAGTATATTCTTTAGCCTTCTTATCTGTTATACTGCGTAGGAATATTTTATCAATGCGGCTTAAACTATTCTCGTAAAAATAGGACATATAATCAGCATAGGTTTCATCAATATATCCATAGCGAACAAGAAATTTCAAGAGATCGAAATATTCGCTGCTTTTTATCTCATTAAAATTAGTTATTTCCCCAATTTCATTTTTAGTAGTAATTTTAAATATGGAATCGATATTTTCGCGAGAAATTATTTGAAAAAGTTGTTTGTTGTGTATTTTGTTTAATTCTTGTTCCATATTATAAATTTCTTGTTGTAATTCAAATATTTTTTCATCCTTTTTATAATCAATGCCCTGTTTGCGTGATAAGTATTCTTTAATTCTATCTTCATTTAAGTAGTTTGTTACAAAATCATTTAACTCGTCACCTTGTTTGTGTTCCCAATTATAATTATTTAAATACTTATGTGCAAATACAACACTTAGTTCTTCTATTGTATCAAAGTGTTCAGATTTTAATTTATCAATATGATTTTGTCTTTGTGAAATAAAATTCTGAAGACTTTTTATTTCGTTTTCAATGAAATCATTTTTTGAATTAAACAGTGTATATACAAATCCTTTATTAAGTTGTAAATCAGCAAAGTCACTTGGAAAAAGATTTTTATATGCAATTATGGCGAGCATTTTATTACAATTAAGATCTATAGTATTTAGCTTGTTGTAATAAATTACAAACTCATTGTAGATATTCTTCAAAATGCGCATATCATCAATATATAGCGATAAACCTTGCAGAAAACTTTCGTTAAACTTCTCAAATAGTCCACCATTTTTGAGATGAGAAATAAACTGATCATAAGAATTGGAACTATCTACAACCGGAACAACTGGGATAATATAGTCAAAGAACTTTGTTCTGTCTTTTGATACAAAAACATCATCACGCAACAAGTAAAAAAATCGAAGAACATTATTTCCTTTTTTATGTATATTAATAAGTGTATTTATTTCACGAAGCCGTTCGAAAATTTTAATCGTATTGAAGCGATCCATATCTTCGAACACAATTACATTTGCATCCGAATTTTCAAACAGATATAGTACTTCATTCAAATATTTATCAAAATACGACTCATCGCTCTCCTCAAAAATTTCAATTTCATTGCCTTGCAAATTTATTTTTCGTAAAATATTCCTATTCTTTTGAATATTTATCAGTTCATACACAAATAATGAAAATAAACAAGCTATTATAATTCCAACAACTATCAACGCATATTGGTTTGTAGAAAATGATAGAAAATATTTAAACCAATTATCAGGAAGAGAATTTACATAGTCTTTCCACATATTAAAACAGGTAAAATAAATGATTGAAATGGAAAGTAATACAACCACTATCGTTCTTACTAAAACACATTTTGGACTAATTGTTTTCTTAACTTTGAAATTGGTCTGCGGAATTTTTTCTGATGGAATTTGATGTATCAGTTGATTGAGAATTTTGCCTTCTAATGCAGATTCATTTGCTCCTTTTTTATTCTCTTTTGTTTCATTTTCTTTATCTGGAGACTGGAAGTGTGCGAGGGAAATATGCAGAAAGCGTAATTTCTCATGTTTTTTCTTGTATGAAGCAAGAACGCTGCTTTTTCCAGCACTATATGCACCAGTAATAGCAACATTCTTTATATCTGGGTTACCAAACACATAATCTATCGCATCTTCATACACTTCTAAATCCATATCATCAATTGGTGTTAATCGTTCAAAATGATATTTACTATCTGCCATATCTGTCACATCCTTTTTGTTATTCTCCATTATGCTACGCACATCATAAATGCAAATATCACAAACTATAATTCCAAATGCGTAACATTACTCAATATTTCTAACTCCGTTTTCTTTTTCCTAAAAGATATACAAATCGATTTTGAGTCCTAATAACCATAATATTAATTGTTCAAAATCATTAATAAAATTACATTTTCTGTTTTAATTATATCACATTAGTCAAATAATTACAATATATTTGATACTTTATAAAATGTACTTTGAATTTATATAAAGGTATATTTTTATAACTCCTGTTCCACCTCGTATCCGCCGACAAACACCACCTTGATTTTCTCCTTTGATTCAACGATTACGTAATCAATGATTTGTCTGATTATCACATCGTTAAATTCCATAGGGTGGTTTTTAAGACCTTCGATAATTCGGAAGATTTCATCAAGTCTTGTTTTTGTATTTGCCTGTCTGTTGCTTGAGTTTTCGTATATTTGCAGTTCTTTTTGCAGGCTGTGTTTTTTGAGTACGATTTCCTCAAGCTGTGATTCCAAGGCTTCTGCGTTCTCCATATCGGAGGTTATGCGGTTAAGTAAATCGGCATATTCTTTGTCAAGCCTTGCGATTTCTATTTGAATATCTATTGTTTTATCCTCGGTTTCTTCGCCTGAAAGTCCTATTCGAATGTGTTGTTTTAATTTTTTAAGCACTTCCGAGCATTTACCTATGTTATTTTGAACAGCTTGTACAATAGCATTCTGCAGGGCACTTTCTTCAACAGAAGGGGAGTGGTGACAATACTTTTTTCCGTAGTCAAGCCTGCTTATACATCTCCAGACAATTTTCTTGTTTCCGTCTTTTGTTGTCCATGTACATCTGCGATACGTAGTATGGCACTCACCGCAGATTAGGAGTTCCGATAAAGCATATTTGCTTGAATACTTACCAAGCTCGGTTTTTGTGCCAACTTGTTTAACCTTTTTCTTACTGCTTCTCCTTGCCATTTCTTCCTGCACACGATTAAATTTTTCAGGTGAGATAATAGCCGGATGATTATTTTCAACATAGTATTGAGCTCTTTCTCCGTCGTTTCTTTTAACCTTTTTCGAGATACAGTCAATTACATATGTCTTGTTTATCAGGGCATCGCCTTTATACTTTTCATTTGAAAGTATGGATTTTACTGTCCCGTAATACCACACTTTCTTGCCTGTGGGAGTTTTAATCTGATTATCGTTCAGATAATCCGCAATTTTGCGGATACTGTCACCCTCAAGGTATTTATCATAAATCTCTCTGATTATTTTTGCCTCATCTTCAACTATTTCAGGCTTTCCGTCTGCACCTTTTTTGTATCCCAGAAACGAGTTGTAGGAGAATGCTACTTTGCCTTCTTTGGCACTTTGCTGCTTGCCCCACCTGACATTGGCACTGATATTTTCTGCTTCGCTCTGCGCTATACTGCCGTAGATTGTGATATAGAACTCTGCGCCTGCATCCTTGCTGTGAAGTCCCTGTTCTTCAAAAAACACATCAACATTTAGCTCTTTCAGAATTCTTATATATTTCAGGCAGTCAAGTGTGTTTCGTGAGAACCTTGATATAGATTTCGTGATAATCATATCAATTTTATGCCGCTTGCAGGCTCGAATCATTTTCATAAATTCATCCCGCTTTTTTGCGCTTGTTCCCGATATACCTTTGTCTGCATAGATTCCTGCAAAAGACCATTTCGGCTCACTGTTGATTTTGTCGGTATAATGCTTTACCTGAACCTCATAGCTGTTGAGCTGTTCCTCCATTTGAGTGGATACACGGCAGTATGCGGCTACTCGAATCTGTCTGTAAGCTGTTTCAGACTCTGTTTCGGTATTGAGAGTGGGAGCTATGTAATTGACTTTTCTTTGCAGCACTTTTTGCTCCATATTGTACCTCCGATTTTTTGATTATTTTTAAGAGTTATTTCTATATAGTCTTTGTCAAGCCTTATTGCAGTAACTGTTCGAGAGAACAGCGATAATGAAAAAGCTGAAAGCGGACTCGTGTTAAAGTCTGCTCTCAGCTTTTCCGTTATATGATTCATATTTTTGATATTAGCATATTTCAAGGAAGCGTTTCTGAATATCATCTCCGTAATACCGTCTTTGTTGATTTTGTCGTGTTCAAGGGCTTTTCTTATCTCATTTTCAAGCCGTACGGTTTCCTTGCTGATTACACCGCAGTCATCATTATCCTTTATCAAGTCGGGATTCTTAATTATGCGGTTGAGCAAGTCTGTTATTTTCTTAATCAGCGTATCATCGTTAAGGTGTATTATATTATGACACTCTCCGTTCTTGCAAACCCATCTTGTGCCCTGAACACATCTCATTTCGTGATTGCGCTTTAACGGTGAACCGCAGTCGACACATAATATCGGAACATTGAGATTATATATGTCAGATGACCTGTCAACACCCTTTTGAGTGTCCCTTGCAGATTTTACTTTATTTGCTTTTTCAAATGTATCTTTATTGATTATGGATGGATAAGTATCTGTTCCTGTGTAAATATCATCATCAATTATTCGCTTGATTTTTCCTTTGTTCCACGATACTTCACCGACCATATATTCAACATTTTCCGCAATCATAAGTTGTGCTATTTTTATCAATGACAAGCCGTTAATATACAGGTCAAATATTCTTTTCACTGTTGTTGACTCTGTCGGATTTACCGTGATAACACCGTTTTGATAGGCATATCCGTATTTAACACTTCTGTTTTTCATCGTTCATATCCTTTCATTTAATAATCTCCGTTAATTCAAGTCCACCCGATAGTGTGAATACAAGCTTATTGTCATAGCCTGCTTTAATCCGCTCTACCGTGTCGTTGAACATTTCTTCATTGAAACCGTCACGGTAATCAAAGTTATCTATTATTTCGCTGAGATGTTTCAGATTGCTTATTGTTTCCTCTGAGAAATCATCGTTTAACAGAAGCTTTCTCTTACTGCGTAGCTTTGATATTTTAGAGTTTATTTCAAGTGCCTGCTTTGAAAACTCACTTTCATTTAATATAGATTTTGAGCGAAGCCTTGCTATCATAAGATTTTGCGTACTTAAATCTGCTATCTGTTTATCTATATCCGATATTGATGCCTGATTGGGATTTGTTGTTTCCTCTATGTATTCAAGCTGATTAATCATATTGTCGAGTATTTCCGATTTGTATCTTTTGAGCTTGCTCATCATTGCAGTATAAGCACTGTATATATCGCTTTCAGGCAGTGTTTGCGTTGCACAATCTGTTTTCAGCGCTGCTTTATATGAACATCCCCAATACACTTTGTTATTGATTACTATTCGTCTGTAATTATGACCGCACTCACAACACTTTATGACTCTGCTCAACGGATATGAAACATTTGAATGCTGTACGCTTTTTCTTCTCTGCAATTCTTTTGCGGCGTTGAAGGTTTCCCTTGATATAATTGCGGCGTTACTGTTCTCTATATAGTATTTAGCACATTCGCCTCTGTTTTTCTTTCTTACAAAGGGGAACGATTCTGTGGTATATGTTTTTTGCAGTAATGCGTCTCCCATATATCTCTCGTTATTAAGAATATAGTCCACCGAGAAACAATGCCATTTTCCTTTTCGGGACGGTATATTATTTTCATTGAGTGTATTTGCTATGGCTTGTTTTCCCATACCCTGCAAGTACAGTGCAAATATTGTCCTTACTGTTTTCGCTTCATCTTCATTGACTATAAGTTCGTTGTCTGATATCCGATAACCAAACGCAGGATATGTAGTGTTGAAATCGCCTGATTCCATTCGTATGAGGTAACTCCACCTCATATTATCGGAAATATTGATTGATTCCTGCTGTGCCGCAAGACCGGGAAGTGTTACAAATAGTTCGGCATTCATTTTTTCTGAATCAAGTGCCTGTTCTTCAAAATACACACGGACTCCCAAAGTTTTAAGCATTCTCAGTACGGTCAGCAAATCACTTGTATTTCTTGCAAACCTTGAAATTGATTTCGTAATAATGCAATCAATCTTACGGTTTTCGCAGTCCTTTATGAGCCGTTTGAATTCGTCACGCTTTTTAAGGGAAGTTCCCGATATGCCTTCATCAGCATATATATCAACCAACTCATATTCGGTGTGAACCTTTGAATAATCGGTATAATATTTTATCTGAGCCGCAAACGAATTCATCTGATCCGAAGAATCACTTGATACTCTGCAATAAGCTGCCAATCTGATTTTTTCATTATTCTTTTTTGTCGGCTGTATCTCAGTAACTACCATTTTTCTTCCTTTCCTATAAATCTGTTTTTGCAAGACAACAATATCACAAGAGTTTGAAACTATCCAGCGAATATTACATCTTTTTTAAATTATTTTTTATGCGGTCAGCAATACGCTTTCAGATTCTTCCAAGACGATTTCAAGTATGCTTTTGTACTCTTCCTCTGTCAGCAGATTCATCTTCAAAAGAAGATTTAACATATTTAACTCATAGTAACATTCTGAATTTTTTATTGCTTTACTCTTATTCATCATCTTTAGTTTCCTCTGATGTTTTATGATTTCCAATATTCTTGTCAGCGTTTGAAGCTGCGTTGCAAAGGCACATAACGCCCACGCCAATAAACACGCCGAGGAATAAGCCTACAATAAAACCTAACATATAAATCTCTCCAATTCTATAAATATATTTTGTTACGGCAGGCAACAGCTATGCAAAACATAACCGCTGCCTGCTGTCATATATCAATCGTTTTGCAAGGCGGTTTACATACACAACACCGCTATCGGCACATTGGGTTGAATATCTGCAAGACATATAATGTGCCGTTACTTAGGCATTGGGATTTCTCTGAATATGAAACCGCCTTGCTTTGGTTGGTATTTATCCTCAATATCCCCCAACCGGGAACACATCAGACGGTCAACGCATATTGACCTCATTGGAATTTCACCACCGTGAGGATCTCCCACAGCCGCCCTCATTGCTTGCGACGGTTCTATCTCGCTCGAGCTGTGACTGGACGGAAGTATCATTATCCCCTCTGCCGGTCATCGCCGTCATTGAATTTGCCTTTCAATGTCTGAATCCTGAAGACCTGTAAAGGTGTTCGCTTATGTGGCTTGTCCGTTCCGAACAGCAGAAGGAATGTATCTGATGTGCTGATATTAAATTTTCAAGGTGTGAATAATGCCATTAATATGGCGAGGAATTTTATCCCCTCACTATGGTATCTACAACCTTGAAGACAAAAAACGAAAGGCTAATTTAAAAAAATCAACAAAAAGTTTTCAAATTGCCTCTTATATGAGCGAGCAGTCTGCAAAGAAACCTTGTATTTATTCGCTATTTCTCGAGTGCACGTTGTTTTTCTTCCGGAAATATATGCGTTATAAATATCCAAAGCCCACGGCTGCCATTCTGACAGAGCTTTGATTAACTCTTTATTATTGATATTAGCGATTGCCTCGTTTTCTACATCAGCTTTGTCGGTTAAGCTATCTTTGTTAAGCAAATCTTTATTTTTAAATAAGATTTCTTCAAAAGATACTATGGTAAATTTCTTTTTGTACTCTCGATTTTTCAATAAAATGGTATTTTTGACATTCCATTTCTTGTATTCTTCATAAGAAACCTCGATGTACATACGATCAATGCCGTCAGATTCTTCAATACAGTCTGAAATAAAATATCTTTTCTGTTCTTTCGGAAGTGATTTGTTCCTTTTAACTATTTCTATCCATTGTGTTCCCGAAACCTCTTCAAGAACAAACATACCATTATCGTTTTGTTTTTTTACTAAATATGTATTTTTCAAAATACATCCTCCGTTCAATTTGAAATTTTGGTTTTCAAATTAATCGGAGGACTTCTTATCCTAATAAACATTTTGCCCTTTCTGCTTTCAATGCAAAAAGGGCAAAAAAATAATGCCGACAAAATATAGCATTAAAAGCTATAGCTTGTCGGCATTTAAAATTTTATTGTTAATTACAAAGAATTATCATCAATAATTCTTCCGTCCTTTATTTCAATAATATATTGACATCTAGTTGCGGTATCAAAATCGTGTATTACTATAATTATAGTAATTCCATTCCTGTTTAAATCAAATAACACTTCTATTCTCTCTTCCGATGTTTTCGAATCAATGATCAAGTAGATTCATCGGCAAATATGTATATTTTCTGTATTAAGTAAAGAAATCCAATAATAATTTATTATTTTAAAAAAATGCCAAAAGTTTTTAATTGATAAATTTAACATAACTTTATCATCAAAAAGGGGGTGTCCTTATAGTACAAGGACACCCTCTACTTGAATTTCAACTTATTATTCAGTTCTCACAAAAATGTTTTGTTATTGTTCAATGTAAAGATGTGTTTAGAATCACCAACAGCATTGCCATAGCTAGATTCACTATTCACATAATTTGGATCATATTATGATATTGGAATCAATAGCACATCTCAAACTTAGCCTTAGTTTTATCTCCTATACTGTAAATATTTTCATAATTTGCAATATATTTTTGAATTTCCGTAACATCGACTATACTTAACATATCATTTACAACATTACCACGAATTTCAGCATCGGGGTTTCTTTCTAACCCTGCAAGAATGCGTTGAATACTTGTAACATCTTCTATGTTAATTACTCCGTTGCCATCTGCATCACCGATTAGATATTCCCTAACGAACGGTTCCAAATAATCCTCAAACCACAAGTTTCTTTCATACAACCAATTTTTTAAAAAGCTGTAATTTTCTTCATAGGTTCTATCGGGTTGGCGTTGAATATTAATCCACCACTTTGAGGCACTCCAACCTGCCTCTGTGTAATTTCGATTAATTGTTTCGCTGTAGGTTGATCGCAAAGTATCCAGAACTCCGCCATCGGTATGAAGTTGAGAAAAATAATCGTAATGTGATTCATACTCAAGTTTTACAAGATCTTTGAACCAATCCTTGTGTGCAAGATAAATAAACAGATTTTTATCAGCAAATACACCCTGCGGAGAATTCGCATCACTACATCTTCCTGCATACTCGCCGTTGGTATTACCCATAGATAAATCGTAATCCCACGGAGGACCTGCATAAAGCTTTGCACCTTTATAATAGAAAAATACAGATGTGACGCTAAAATCATAGGTTTTAATGTATTCGTTTAATAAATAATATTTTACAAACGAAGGAACATCTATTTTTTCCTTTATTTGAGTTTCATTTCCGCTTTTTAAGGTTTGAATAATATCTGTCAAGGTTTCCTGCATATAGGAAAGCTGCTTTTCATTCGGCGTATCGGGTTCACTTGCTATAAATCGAAAATTTGCAGCCTTAAAATAGGTATCATCAGGATTTTGCATTGCTGTTTCTGTTTCATATTCTACCAGAAAATCCTTCATACCATAGTTGCTTTTGATGTCAATATCAACTCTGTCCGAACCTTCTTGAACAGGCTCATAGAGTATATAGTTTCCTCGAAAGCTATCGTCTACCCAAAGCTCAACAAACTTCTGATTGGATGTAAACGGTATTTCAAGCTCATGTGCAATTTCAAAAGCAAGATAATTGCGCAACAGCGTAGGGTCAAAAGCGTTAGCAATTAAAGCCCATTTTTTGCCTTTACCCATACCGAGAACATTTTTCTTTTTGTCAAACTTAAAAGTAAAAGGCTTTTTATCTATCCAATACAAAGAAGTTGTGTTGCCCCTGACCTTAAATACTATGTCGTCATCAAGTGACGAACCGTCAATGTCCATAATTGTTATATGAGCGTTCACATAGCCATCGCTCTTTTCAAGGTTACACCCATTTCCGTTTTCGGTTTTTACAACTATCTGCGGAACAGAGGTTTGGCTGAGCTCTGTTTTATTTTCATTGGTATTTTCTTTGGCATAAGCGGTTATGTTTACACTGAAAAATGCCGAAATGCACAATACTGCGCTGATAACAACAGATAAACACCTTTTTATAAAACCTTTTTTCATACCGCAGAATCCTCTCTGTAATTTATCTGCTTATTTGACCGTTTGCTTATTCGAAATATTATCTTTAACAATCATTGCTGCCCGATAAAACAAATTGCACAACTTCTTGATTCCGATCGGGACAAAAATTCCTGCTGCAAGATACAGCATACCGTACTGTTGCAAACCCTTTGGCAGATAATAATACCAAATTATTGATCTCATGCTGTCCGCATTAAAATCAAGAAACCACGGCGTTACTAAACTCAATAAATAAAACAGCCATTTCACGCTCATATAACCAATCATTTGATGAATCATGATGCTATATGTGTTGTCGGAAATCAGCCTGATAAATTTCCAGTTTTTTATTATTGGGGTAAGCAGTTTTGAAATTCTCAACCAAAAAGCAATTGCAGTAACAGAAGTCACATAGGGGATGATTACACCGTTTTGAAATCCGCTCATTGATGACGGTGTGTACTCAAGATTTTCAAAAAATGTAAGCAGTAACAACTGCACTCCGAAAATTATAGCAAAATAAGCAACACTGTTGAGTGTGTCTTTTTTCTCTAAATGTGCATTGTACAGCCTGCCTAACTGAAAACAGGGAAGAAAAAACATAGCTCTTGTCAGTAGCTTCATTATTCCCGTATTGTGTCCGTTAATCGCAAGATGTATGCCATACATACCAATAGCAAGATACAGTACGGTAAAAATAAATTCGTTTTTAATTTTCAGAAGCCCTGACAATTTTCTGAACAGCACATTGAATACACATACTAAAAACAATGGATACACAAACCATGAGCCAAGATTATATCCAAATGTCTCTCCGTCTACAAAAGGCATTATGAAAAGATTGTATGGGTTAACTTCAGCACCGATGGTATACCCAAAATTATGCGTCATAAGAATATACAACCCGTATACGATATTCCAAAGATAGGCAGGAAGTAAAAGCCTTTTGATTCTTTTCCATATGTACTGTAAAACAGTATTCTCATTTTTCGGTTTATAAAAATATCCTGAAATAAACACAAAAAGAGAAAGGTTAAATGAGTATGTAGGGAACCATTCGTAAGCCAGAGATATCCCGCCGTGATAGCAATGCCCAGAAACAATAATTATAATTCCAATTGCAGACAGCAATTTAAACTGTAAATTCACATTTTGATTGTTCTTGCTCAAAGTTTTTTCCATTTTCATTCCTCAGTATTTAGCTGTTTTGCACCGACGCAACCAAAGCATAACTTATGCTATTGTTAACAGCAGTGTCCTGTCTTATAAGCTGAATAGTGTAAATTCCGCTACCCGAAGATATAAACGAAACCATAGATTTATTATCATAAGCATAATATGAAGTATAAATACTGCCGTTTGGAGCAGTAACCTTTAACATAAAAGTATCTATATTCGGAGATGTAATTGTTCCAGAAGAATGAGAATCTGAAACTGTATTTGGTTTATCCCAAACAGCACATAATCTTACTAACTTCCCGGAACTTGCATTTATATTCATCGTTTTTGTAACGGTGTTTGTTGTTGAAGCAATAAAACCAGATGAATAATTTTTTCTTACAGAATATAATGCATAAGAATTAATTACATTAAGCATACCTGAACCATACTGTTTGCTTAAAGCAATGTTACCTCCGGTCTGTGTAATCACTTCATCCTCATTCATTGAGTCAGTAATTTTTGTACCCGCAAGTAATACAGCCTTAATCAATCTGGGATTCAATTTTAAAGATGAACTTATTTGACAAAGCTGTGCCACGGCACCTGTTACCATTGGAGAAGAAAAGGACGTACCGCTTGAAGCACTCGGAGTTTCAGTACTGCTGTCTCTGGTTGCAGGCAATACAAAGCTTACACCCGGAGCGACTAAATCCGGTTTATAATTTTTACCGTCAGTATTAGTGTAAGACGAATAACCTGCTAAAGTTCCGTTATTATTGCAACAACCAACAGCAATAGAGTTATATCCCATTTGTCCGCTGCCAACCCCATTTTCACCGCCGTTTCCTGCCGCACCAACATAAGTTACATTATGTTGAGAAACAATATGGTCAATCCATTTTGCAGTATCACCGTAATTATTGTTTCCGTCACCGCCAAATATCATACTGGAGTTTATTACATTAACTCCGTTATCAAGTAGTACCTCAAGTGCTGATCTAAAATCTATTCCTGCAGTTGCATAAAGTTTAGCATCAGGAACAGCACCAACAAAAGTATCGCCGGTTGTGCTGTTTAAATAATTTCCCGCAATAATGCATGACACACAGTTTCCATGAGAAGAATAGCTATCAATTATTCCGTTTGAAGAACAATAATACAGAGCAAAAGTATCTTCATTAAAATAATCAATTTCACTTGAGTTAGCAAATGGGAAATCGATTATGCCGATTTTTATGCCACTGCCTGTAAATCCAAAAGTATCTCGCATTTCGCTTATTCCGGTTACATCATACTGTTCGGTAGTGAAATTATATGTACTTGTACTGCTTACGCTGTTTAATGTTGTATCAAAGTTTTGTTCATTTATCAAACTCTCTGCTTCTTCATCATAATAATAAATATCTGTTACATTTGGATTTTTGCAAAGAGAATGTATTTCATTTTTTGTGAGTGACATTAAAATATTCGGTGCATATTTGCATGAATATATTAAATTGTCATCATCTATGTTGAATGAATCAAAAATATTCGAGTTATTCTCTTCATACATTTTTGAAGAAATTTCTCTTTCTTCTTCAATAATAATTTCAGATTCATCCGCTGAAACTGCCGCATCAATTTTGCTTATTTTTTCTACATCGAAATTATTGACACTTGATGCTAAGAAATCCGTATCAATTATTTCGAGTTGTTCTTTAGAAAAACCGTTTTCTTTCATTAATGTCTTCTTGGTCTTTTCTTTTGCTTCATCTTGATTAATATCCTTAACCCAGACGGATACATCAACTCTTTCGCTGTCAGAGATTTCTTCCAATTTCTGTTCCAATGTGCTTTCTATCATAACTTCCGGCGAAGTCACAGTTGCATTAACAGGAAACGCTTGGGCTAAACCAACACTACCCAAGCAAAAAACTAATGTGCAGGATAGTATTGATTTGTATTTTAATGATGTTTTCTTTTTCATGTTTAACACCGTCCTTATTTTTAAATTTGTATTTGAATAATCTCACAAAAGCTAATGCTATAAAAATGTTTTTTAATATTATTCCTTATGTAAAACAAAATTCAAAACATTTTTAACTTGCGCAAATACATAATTTGCTCATAAATTTAGTCTAAGAAAAAATGAACCATCGGAAACACCTACTTTAAAATGTTTGTTAAAGATTTTATTTTTTAATTGAACTTTTCTCATTAAAAGAATCATTACACTAATTACAATACCAAATATAATAGCATATCCTATATAATCCGGCTCTTCAAATTCAATTGCCGAGTTATAATTTCAAACTTTTAAGACATTCTTAATTACATCTTTTCCTGATTCTATAAGTTTTACTACAAAGCTACTATCTTATCCAGTTTGAGGATTACTTCACCAGCTTAGGCACTACTCAAAACCCAAATCAGAAAGATTTATATTGTACAATACGGTGTCAAGCTTATCTCCGCTATCTGGATCTTTATAGTCTAGCAGTATTGCTAAATGGTCTTTCATTTTTGACATGTTGATAATATAATACCTCTCGTCTTCAGTTTTCAAAGTTAATTTACTTCCCTGACTCTTCTTTATGTTAAAAAGATATAAAGATTTTCTATTGTCACCTAACTGATAAAAGAGCTTATAATTATCCTTTATTGTTTCATGGGACATTTCAAACGTTTCATCAATAACATCTATTTTCTCAATACTGTCATCTTTGAAAAGTCCTAAATATCTGGTAACACTAAAATTTTCATAATAAAAGTAGCTATCAGTACAGTCAAAAAACAAAACTCCTTGTATTATTTCGTTTTCATCAGGAAAAATAGATGTTATATTATGTTTTTTCAACAAATTGAAATTATAATCATACATTTCTATTGATAAGGTTGGTGATTCATTTACATCATTTTTTAGGACCAATAGTGAAATCGTATTGTTTTCTTCATCAACTGAAAGATTCCTTATAGCTTCACCAACATTATTTTCATCATCGTATTTAACCCATTTTAGTTTTTTGATTTGTCCTGTTTTCGTATTATATTCCTCTATACTGCTTCCGTCCTTATTTACTTTAGCCATTAGGACACGGTTGTTGATTTGATCAATTGTACTATAAGGAAATCCCCCTGTTTCAGAGAACACTTCAGACATAACACAATGTTCCAAATCAATATCCATTAGCTTTAACTCTCTGTTATCATATGAAGTAATATCTCCTGTGCTGACAAAAAAATAAATATGATTATTAATATACGCTGTCTCCTGTGTTTGAAGTGACCATTCATTTATTTTTCCAAGCTGTACACTTTTATTATCATTGTAATTATAACAGTAATATTCCATTACAGTATTGGAGCCATCCCTATCGCTCCATTTAGAATAGACTATTCCATCGTCTATTTGCATAATATTACCGAAATGATAAATCTCACCTATAACTTGTTTCTTATTATATATAATAAGTTTTTCATTTAAATTGGATTCATCATTGCTAGGAACAATTGTCTTATCGTTGTTATTGTTTATAGAATATGTATCTTCATTGCATCCACCTAATTGCAACAAAAATACCATCATCACTAAAGCTATAATTCTATTTTTCATTTTACTCCAATACATTGGCTGGCTCATTTTCCTTTTTGAGCCAGCCGCTGACCATTTAAGTTAATTAAATCTTGCCTGACTATATTACCAAATTATATCTCTACAAACGCTACTTGCTACCGCTTTTGTTTTTAAATAATAGTATGGCCATCCTGATTGTTTGCCACCAAGTGGATCCGCAAATTGAATTTTAGATTTATCACTATAAATTGCATTTATAACAAGTCGATGTCCTCCTGTTGAATAATGCCAGTTACTTCCACTAATATTAACAATGGACATAAGACAAGGTTTCTTAGGTCCAGTAATTGTAGCATACAATTTATCGCACATATCAGTTTGACTTGGATTTGCAAACCTAGCATAGTAAAAGCTTTGTTTTTGATTCAAATAAGGTGCAATTTTAGTTGGGCTTGTTCCATCACTAGTTGTACCGAGACCATTTGCAATGGTGCTTTGAGAAGCACTACTGCCATTTATATATTGAAGAACACTTTTTACACTCGCGGGAGCACAATAATAATTGTTTATTTGCTGATACATCGTAAATGTTCCTGGAATAGATATTTTTGTAACAGCCTTTGTAGTGATTTGTGAATTTAATAATTTTTCTTCTTGTTCCTTTTCTTGAATTTTTAGCAAATCATCTTTACTCATACTATCAAGATATTCTTGCTCTTCTTTTTCAGAAAGATTTATTTCACCAGTAATTAATGGTTTTTTATTCAAGTCCTCTGTTTCTGCGTATGTAGTAAGTGAAAATGAAAATAACAAGGAAATCATTAATAAAACTATCATCAATTTCTTCACTTCAATCCTCCTATTCATGATAAAAATTATAATAACTTGTAGGTATCTTGTGTGATAAATTGTACATTGGAACCACCATTTTCCTGTAATTTTAATCTTAACATAATTGTTCCATTCGTAGTTGAACAGACAATATATTTATTTTTGCCGCACAAAACCATACGGCTAATATTTTACTGAATTAAGTCTACCTATAGAGGCTTTGTATATTTAGCTCTGATTTTATTCCCTATACCATAAGTGTTGTCAGCACCTACAAAAAATAGTTTATTTTGTTTTTCTTTTATTAATATATTCGTTAAGTTTTTTAGGCTCTTTTGGCTGATAACTGCCATACCACGAAGCAGTTCCAGAAGCTTCTTTTACTGCAATTAATGCTACCTTTGCAATAGTGCGTGCAATTAAATTTGTTTTTTTCATTTTTACAATCTCCTCAATTTTTAATATTATAAATGGCTCCAAGTTCTGAACTAATTTACTCACGAATAATCAAAAATAAGATTAATAATATAACCTAAAATCTTCCTTGATGTATAAGTCCGTTGTTGAGAACTCCCCATATAATCATTACAGCAACTACAAAGTCACTAATTATAATAATATTTAGTTTAAGCCCTATACCTATAAATAATAAAAAATAAACCAGAATATGAATTAAATAAACGACTACTGATTTTATCAAATACAATTTTCTTTCATATTCACTCAGCTTTTTATTGTCATTGTATACCGGAGAAAAAAGCACAATACTTAATAAACTAAAAATAATTAATATAACATTTACTATAACATAATCAATTATATAGCCTGAATACGTATTAAGTAACAGGGTAGTAACAACTATAATAGCAAATATTATATTACATCTTAAGAAAGACTTAGAATGAAATCCCCCTGTAAATCTTCTTAGAGACGAAAACGATATAAAGAATATCAAGCCGTTAATGAAGTCTTTAAACAATATACTTATAATCAGACAGATAAATAGATTAATAATAGATGAAATTATAAGTTCTGTTCCATAAACATATATATCTTTTTCTTCGTTTTTAATGATTTCCTGTCGCAAAAGAAAATCTGTTACACATTCTGATAGATAATGTTGCATAAATATGCTTCCTCGACAATTTCTATCAAAAGTATAACAGATTTTTTTGGACAATATATTTAATTTGGGTATAATTAGTCGTTATTAGGGGATATTTGGAATTTCAAGCATAATATTTACATAAAAATAATCGTTTTCTTCATAAAAAGTAATAGCACCGCCATATTTTTTTACAATTCTTTTTACACTGTTAAGTCCGTATCCATGATTTTTAACATCCTTTTTAGTGGTTACAAGATTTGGATTTGTTTTTAAAACAGATCTGCTGCAATAATTCTGTATGTTAAGAATTGCATACTCTCCTTTTTGTAAAATATCTATTTTCACTTCTTTTCTTTGCTCAGTAGAAAGTGCCTCTATAGCATTATCCACAAGATTTCCAATGAGGATTAACAAATCATCACATTCAACAAACCTCAAATTTGTATTGCAATTAACAATTAAATTTATTTTATTTTCCTTTGCTTTTGCGTAAACGATATTCAATATGGCATCGAGATATACATTTCCCGTTTTATACATATGAGCTGTAATTTTTATATTGTCATTAATATTATTACAAACTTTTTTTGCTTCAATATAATTCTGTTCATCAATTAGTGTTTCAATACATAAAAGTTGATTCTTAATGTTATGCTTGATTGCAGAAACCTCTCGTATATATCTTTCGGAATTTGCTATTTCTAACCTATATATTTCCTTTTCTTTATTTGCAACCAAATTTTCTTTCTGCAACGCATAATTATTTGATATATTTTTAATCAAATAAAAATTCATAAAAGTAAAACAAATAATAATTATCGAAACAAGTCCTAGAATTATTCGGTTAGAGTTTGGCATTGAAGCGTTTGACGATACTAAAAATGTTAATGTAGCAACAATGATACCTGCAACCGGCATTATAAGCGACAAAAATACATTCCTTAACCTCATCATATGTAACTGTTCTTTGAACAAATGATATATCAAATATAAAATAACCACAAAAATCAGATTAGATAAAATTACATATATATACCTGTATGTTGTGCTCTCAGTCATAAGGTAATTGTAATCACAATTAATAAAAGCAGAAAAGAAGTAATTTAGCCCAAATGAAATAACCGCATACAACACATTCAACGACAATGGAGTTATTATTTTTATAAACAATCTGTCTTCAAAAAACAGTACACAATATGGTATCATAATTGCAAAAAATACAATTGTTTCGATATAAGCAAAAGAAATATACAAATAATTTATTAATGTAATGGACAAAAACATCAAAGTAACAGCAGAGCAATAGGAAATTCTATTTGTTATTTGTTTTTTGGAAGGAGTTAAAAACTTATAGCAAAAGGTTACGAACATCATTCCCTGAAACAAATTCACTAATAACTCAAAAATAACATTTATACTATCCATTTAAACAAACAGTCCTTTTCATAAAAGCTTCTTTTATAATATTAACCTTATTCCTGCTTATAGGAACAGTTTCATTGTTGTTTAACAAAATAGATTTATCATATATTTTGCAAATTCCATGGAGGTTTACAATGTACCCCTCATGGCATCGAATAAAACCGTATTTTGATAGTACTATCTCATAGTCTTTCAAAGAAGATTTAACTGAATACTTTTCAGAAGCAGTGTGAATGTATGAGTAATTCTTTAATTTTTCGATAAAAATGATATCCGAAATTTTCAATATGATATCCTGCCTATTTGTACGCAATTTAATTGTTTTGCTCTTATCTTCAACTATCTTTGACAGTTTTGCGATACAATTACGCAAAACAATTTCATTATTAACATCGGATTTTCTAATAAATGAATATGGAATACTGTTTAATGCCTCAAAGACAAGTTCATCATGACTGGTTACAAAAATAAAATAAGGAAACTCAGATTCAAATTTTAGCTCATTTATTTTTTTTGCAATGGTAATTCCATCAATTAGTGGCATCTCAATATCAAGAAAAATCAGGTGATACTTATTATAATTCTCCAATACACTATATCCGTTAGAAAATTTGTCAATTAAGTGTTTTACCCCTAACGAATTACAACAATTATCAATTATATTATTCAAAGTGTATATAAATATCGGTTCGTCATCTACAATCGCAATATTTATCATACTACTCACCTACCTTATATTACTTCCGTCAGTTAACATTGTCTTAATATATCCATTTGAGCTATATTGTGATTTAATGTCTATACATTTTCATTTTAGCAAAAATGTATAAAAATTTCAATATATAAATAGGTTCATCACGATTTTTTGTGGTATGGAGAACGGACAGAAGGAATAGAAAGATAGCGAATCAAGGTAAAGAAGAAGTCATCATCGCGGTAACCGTAGCCGATTCGTTTAGCGACCTTGATCTTGTTGTTGAAGCCTTCGAGCTTGCCGGTGCTGATTGGGTGGATGGCATGAGCCGCTAAGCCGGGGAGTCGTTTTTCTTTTTGAACTGCAAACCGTACCAATGCGGGAATCTCACTTTCTTTCGCCGCCTGAAACCATTTTGTCCATCCGATGACTGCTTGTTGGTAATCTGTCAGTTCATAAAGTCTGCACATTTCCTCTTTCATAGCATAACAAACAGCAAGGTCGTGATGATCTTGCAGAATAGATTGTAATTGCTCGGTTTTACTGTCGGAGAGTTTATCTGAGTTAGTAAGCAATGACCAGCGCAGCTTCTTGAGTTGGCTGTATTTCTGCTTTTCCGCTTTAGCTTTTTGTTTAATAGATTTCATAGTTTCCTTGTCGGTATCATCCGAGATATCGGCAAGGATTTCTTTTTCTTTGGCTTTATGCCTGCGAGCTTCATCCAGACGAACAGCGCCGAGAACATCTCTGGCAAATTGCGACTGCATATGAAACCGCTCATATACAATCCGTGCTTTGGGCAAATGCTTTGTTACAAGCTTGTTGTAAGATGCGTTCATGTCCATCGCTACCGCGATGACTGCCGACAAGGAGTCGGAGGGCACATCTTCAAAGAACTTTTCAAAATCCTTCATCGCTCTGCCCTTTCCAACCCATAAGATATCTCCCTGCTCCAGATCCATCACGCAGGTTGCGTAACTATGTCCTTTATGGATTGCAAATTCATCAACAGCAAGTATCCTCGGCTTGTAGCCTTCCTCTCTTAACATTTTTTCCTTTCCCAAATTGCCTCGTCCATAATCTCTCGCTGTACTTTGCGAATCGTGTCTCAGTGAATACCGGTCAATTCCTGTATTGCTTTGATGGATATTTTTTTGCTGCAAAAAGCCCTTGATCAAGTTTGCTGCTCGGTATGTTATCCGTGTTCCGGGATATTTGAAAGGTATTTTTTCTGTAAATGTTTTGTGGCAACAGTTGCATTGATATCTATGGATAAAGAAGTTCCATATGTGGGTAGTACCTCTCTGTATTGGAATATCTCTGAGTTTGACTTGTCCGTTTTCATAAATATATACACTGCCTCAACAATAAGGGCACCGAACTGTCTGCGTTGACCTTACGCTCTCCAAAAACAGTACGCTTTTATCTTTATTAGGGCTGATTCCTATATGTGTTCCTTTAAATCCTTGACTTTCAAATTCAACTTTGATATCATCTAAATAGAGCATAGGTTTCTCTCCTTCATTGTTTGTCTCTTCAACTACAATTCTGGAGCTTCCTATGCTCTTTTTCAATATTTATTTTTGATTATCCCACATTTTTCCGTGATGAGGGTATAACTTGTTACACAAATTCATCTATAATACTATAAATAGCAATGCAAAACCGAATATTAAAAGCTGAAATAATTAATGAAACTTTACTGCATTTATTTTATATAGTAAACTACTCTTACCACCCTTTTCGCGGTATCGTTGTTCGTTTTCAATTAGTCCAGCCTTCTTTAAATCTTTAATAGCTCTGCGGACTGTAGCAGGCGACAACTTTATGTCGCCTGCTATTGTTTTTACTGAGGGCCAGCATTCACCGTTTTTGTTTGCTCGGTCGTGGAGGTAGGTATAGACAGCTACGGCTCTGTGGGGTAAGTCCATTTGATAGAGATAAGTTAATCTACTCATTATCCTTCACCTCCTGTGGCGATCGTTCGATTCTTATGACTACTTTTCTTTGCTTGTCTGAGTTCTGTTCAAGACTTGAAATTTCAGGTTCTTCTGTTGACTCATCTTTCTGTTCAGAATCAATAGTATTTTCACTATCGGTTTGTTCAGTGTTTGGAGATGTTTTAAGATTTTCACTTTTCTTCTTTTTTTCACCGCTTGTTTCATCAAAATCCGAATCAGTTACAGGACAGTATGTTTGGATTATGTTGTTGAACAACTCTGAACGGTTTGCATAGTGAACTTCACGATTGCCATTTTCCATGACCTCATACTTTTCTTCAAACTGAACGCCCCATTTGAAGAACAATTTAAGCTTGACTTTCATCGGATAAAAGCCTGTTTTCATAACAACAAATGTGCCTTTCGGAAGTGACTTTAACTCATCGGGAGTCATCAATGGTCGTTCAATCATTTGCAAGGATTGTGACGGATCATTTTTGCTTCTGCTTACAGAGCCTGACATAACAGTTCTTGAACCGAGTGCTTTTGATAGGACTTCCACACTTGTGCTGTTTGGAGCAAAGCCTCCGAAGATTGTAAGCTGTGTGTTATCTATGATAACATCAGCACCCTCTTTGCCGTAATTTTTCTCAAGTTGTGCAAAGGATTGAATGATTGGAACTATCTGCAACCGCCTTGAACGGGAGGCAGAGAACATCATCTCTGCTGAATCAATCTTTGGTAAAGTTCCAAACTCATCGCAGAAAAACACACAACGATTTTTCAGTACACCTCCATTTTCATCTGCAACGGAAAGTATTTCTCGGTAAAGCTGTTGGATAATCAGCGAAACCATAAAGAAAGTGTTGGGGTTTTCCTCGGGCATTACAATGAATATCGCACACTTTTCATTACAGAATTTTTCAGCGTCAATCTCCGTATCAAAGCACAAAAGTTGTTCAAGTTCGGAATCCAGAAAGGCATTCAGTCTTGAAAGTGCCGTACTCATTACGCTTGACATAGCCTGTTCAGCTGTGTTGAGAGCCGCCCCTGCAAACCATTTTGCCTTGTGATCGTCGGGAAGATAGTCCATTAATAGCTGAAACTGATTTTTACCTTTCTTGTTGGTCGGAGCAAGTAACTCCTGAATGATTTTGAATACCGAAACAATATGCCTTTCTTCAGGTTCGCAGAATTCCGAAACAAGCAGAATAGTTGCTGTTAAAAGTCCCTCTGCCGCATCATAGAAGTAAGCATTTTGTCCGAATGAAGCCGAGTCCATACCGGAAAGAATAATCGTTTTTGAAATGATTTTTGCGTATTTTTCTGCTCTCGCCTTGTAAACAAGCTGTTCGGGTTCAGCTTTGTATAAGTCCATATATTTGTTTACGAGGTGCAGAAGATTATTGCCGTGTGAGCGTGTGGGATTACGCAAGTCAATAATAGAAATTTTGTAGCCGTAATACTTTTCTGCGATTGTTCCATAGTTGCGAACAATATCGCCCTTAGTGTCGGTTGATAAAAATGACATACCTGTGGCACAGGCATATTCAATACACGGATAAAGCCAATATGCGGTCTTGCCGACGCCTGCCGCACCAATCATCAGAGCGTGAACATCACCTGTATCAACCATTGCTGTTGTTCCCTTTTTTCTATTCTTGCAACCGACAACTATACCTTGCTCCGTTGGTCTGCTGTTAGGATTTGTACGCCATTCATCGGGTTTGAAATCAATCTGCTTGTAGGTTTTCTTTATCTCTTTTTTGTTTGCCCAACGAGCCGTGCCGTGCTGACCTTGACCGACCGTCTTGTTCTTTATGCGGTTCAGGGAATAGTAATTGCCGACCGTAGAAATGATTATAAACAAGGTAAACATTGAGCCTGCAACAATAATCAGAGTTATAACACCTGATAGCATATTTGTTCATCTCCTTTATCAGGTAAAGTTAAATCCTCATTCCAGTCTTTATGAATTGGAATTAGAATTTCATTTCGGATATTCATTGAGTTTAATTTATCGGATATGCGTTTGTTAGCGGTCTGTCCTGCCTCGTCATTATCAAAGCAGAGAAACACTTTTCTGATGTTATGATTGTCCTTCAAGCATTGAAAAAGCACCCTATCCGAAACGGAACAGGATGCCGCATAGCTGTGTTCTTGCCAATTTTTCTTATGCATTGAAATGTAGGAAAGCATATCAATGGGAGCTTCGAATAAAAATAGCTTTTCGCTTGTGCCGTGCCAATGAAAGCTGTATTCGGGTTGACTACCTGCGACATTTCCCTTATACGGATTGCTTGTCACCGTTCCTCTCTTGTGTGCGTGGCGAGGTTTACCGCTTGAATCATAGCCGACAAATACCGCATTGTGATAATCCGCAGATTCATAAATCATTTTCCTACGCACAAATTCATAAATCACATCTTTGTCAATGCCACGAGTCAACAGCAGATAAGAAAAAACTCTGCTCATTCTGTCATTCCTCGGTGGCAGATCAAAGGGTTTGCGCTCTCTTTTTATGGGCGGTGAAGTGATGATTTGACCGCCGTTGCCATTCAAAAGCATTTCCACCGCTTCGGCATAGTCCTTGTTGTAAAATCTGCGGACGAAGTCAACCGCATCACCGCCTTTCTGTTCATACTGATGATACCAGAGGTGACCTCTGATTGTAACCTTTTGCGAGCCGTCAAGCCATTCGTACTCCGAGCCTGATTTCCTGATTTTCTCGCCATGACTTATAAGAAATTGTGCAAGGTCAGTACACCTTGCCTGTTCTCGCTGTTCTTTTGTAAAATGAATGTATGTTGATATTGTTATCACTTCCTTAGTGTTAATATATTTTTCTTTTCTGCTGTAATATCTTATAGTGGGTAGTTCTTCTCTTATCACTGTGACAGGTGGCACCTGTCAGCGTTTGGGCGCAGTTATTCCTTGGCGGTGGATTAATTTATTTATAGACAATTTCATTTGTGTGTGGTAAAATAACCAATAAACAAATCGGAATTTAAAGGAGAGAATTTTATGATTAGATTGTTAAAACTGTCTACCAATAAAGATGAAAAGTTAAGCAGTGAAGATATTTTATCTATTCATCTAGGTTATTTTTTGACTCATGGGAAAGTGGCATATTCTACGGATGTTGCTGTTGCTGAAAAGCCTGAGTATGTTTTATTAACAATTGGAAATGTGGATGATATTTGCTATATATGTGAAGTTGCAGATTATGCTTACAAAGATAAAATAAAAGCAAAGTCGCTTTCTGCTTATTCTCCAGATGTATATAAAGACGAAGAAAGAGGAACGTGGCTTTTATTCAATTCTATGCAAAAAATTTCTGTGGATTTTTTAGATAAACTTCTTTCAGATACTACGATAAAGGATTTTATTGAACAAAGGTCAAACAACAAAATTTTAATATAGTAAATCAACTACTAGTTTATAAAACTTACATCTTCAACCCCCGAGCCTGCTTTTTATCATTAATCTTCTGCTGCAATTTTTTATCCGTCCTTTGCGCTTTCTGTTTTTCTTCAAAGCGAAGCCTATTTTCAATTATGTTGCAGAGATAGCGCAGGAGATAAAGGGAAGAAACTGCAACGCCGTTTTGGTTGGTTTTAATTGAATAATGAGGATACAAAACATCTCTGTCTGAATCAAAGACTGATTCGGCAGAGGTGTTTTCTTCATATTCAAAGGAACTTGAAACAGATTCTTCGTCTGTATTCTCACTTTTCTCAATCTCATCTTCGGTGAGATTTAATTTCAACGCTTCCTTGATTATTGCATTCTTGATTGACTTGAATTCCTTGTTTTGGGCAAGCGGAATCCTATCAGGAATTTCATCTGTGTAGGTACAAATTGTATTTTCTTTTTGCTCATACCAAAGGTCATACAGCTTTTTGATTCTGCCATCACTTGCAAGCTCTTCAACAATAGAATCAACGATTGCTTTTACATCAGGCTTGAGATAGCCGTAAACCTTTTTACCTTTCGTTTTTGAAAGCCTGTCGGCAAGCTCCAACAGCTTATGCTGAATTGATGCGCTGATATATATTTCCGAGTTTATTTTCGAAACCAAATTCTCTACAATGTCACGAGCCTCAGCACGGAGCTTATCCCTGTGTTCGGTTTGCTTTTCATAGATGCACAATAAATCTTGCTGAAAAATATCTTTTGCAAATGACGAGCGCAGATTTTCAACTCCCTTTTGCGTGAGATAGCCTTCGTTCTCCACAGTTGAATATGCAATCATATGCACATGAGGGTGGTGCGATTCATTATGAAATGCCGCATACCAACGAAGATTTTCCATTGGTATTTTCAGATTTTTAGCAAGTGCTTCTGTCTGTGTGCGGAGCATATCCCGCCAGCGAGCTCCGGTATTAAAGCCAAGCCGTTCCGCATCCTCTCTGCGAATAGAAATTATCGCAGTCCAGATATTACCCTTGTGCCTGTCGAGTTCTTCCGTTACTTTACTCAACTGAACCTGCACACCGTCGTCGGTAAACAATCCGTGTGACCCGAATCTCTCGGCACGAGGTCGGGTAGCGATGTAATCGGCATATGCTTTTCTTCCCGAGATTTCATAAGCGTAGTCTTCCATAACTCTTGAAATAAAATCAGAAGCAGAGCCTGCATTCTGCTTTTCAATGTAATCAGCGTACTCAAACATATCCTTGCTGTCGGGAAAATCTTTTAAGATTTTTTCGATTAGATTCTTCTGTTTTGCTGTTGCAGGAGCAAATTTTTTAGTGTCATCGATCTTCTCAACTCCCTCACGAGTTGCAATATATTTTGCATAACCGCCTGTGCTTACTTTACGATTCGGCTTTAGGTATTTAAACTTTGTCACTAACTTTGCCACAAATAATTATCCTTTCTGCCAATCGTATGCGTCATCAAATGAGAACGAACCGTTGAGCCGTTTGACTTCCTTGACGCACTCACCACGAAGTTTTGTAAGAGTCATCTTGTCAATATCCTGTGACGAGGCAATAATATTCATTGTCATAGCCAGCTCTACGGCTAATTTAAAAATCAGTCTGCTCATTCGGTTGTCGCTCTCAGCGACTATAGACTTCAATGTAGAGGTAACCACATTGGGAAGATACTGACTGTTGTCGTTGGAGGAAAGGTAACCCACATAAAAAATTATTGCCTTTTCAATAAACTCACTTCGACTCCCACAATTATCTTCCTTGTAAATGTTCTGAACCATATCAAGTGTTGATTCCTTTATCCAGAGTGCAAACTTTCGCTTTATTTCTTTTCTGTTATCCGTTTCATTCAAGTGCAAAACCTCCTGTTTTGTCACAACCCACAGTTGCAACTCCTTTATTTTTGGCATTTTATTCGGCTAATCGGGCAGTTAAACCCACAAGTACAACCCCAAGGCTGAAAATTAACCCCTATGGATTTTTGAGGCTGAAAAGTGCGAAAAACCGCATGGCAGTCGGCGTTGCCGTCTGCCGTAAACCGACACGAGGGAGCGACTGCAACCCCGTGTCTTTCTCCTGCTTGAATACCTACCCTTGAAAAACTGCCCAAATTGCCGTAACTTCGATTTTTCACACCTTGCCACAAACCGCCCGATTTCGGCTTTTATTCGATTTCGGATACTTTTCCGACTTCTCCTTTAAAAGCCGACACGAGGCGAATGTGGCGAGAATACCGCCGTTATTCTGCTTTTATTGATTTGCCGTTTATTACTTCAAAATTACACTCTGTATATGACAGTCCGTACTCCTTAACCTCACGATTCAGAATATCGAACATTGATTGTTCAATACTTCGATGGGATAACTTGATTTCATCACTTAATGTGTCATAGCAAATCCATTCTTCGCTCTCGGGTGTGTCCTTTACAAGAATATCAAATCCGAGGAGCATTTTATCGGGAGTAGGAAATACTACGGCGTTGATTTTTACACAGCCGACTGTGAGTGAAGCAAACAGAGTGTCGTGCTTGTCTTTTGAATTTTCGGAAAGTAATTTCTTAACCTCGTTCACAGACAAATACATTTTGAAAATATATTTATCGCCGAGATGCTTTTTCAATTTCTTTCTCTCGTTCATAAACTCATGCCACCTATTCCCATATCTTCATCTTCATCAGGTGAATCAAACAGATTGTTCTGTTCAAGGTTATCGTAGAATTTCTCTGCACTGTCATTTACGGCTTCGTTTAAAACATTCAAGTCAAAACCGCAGTCCTTGTACCCCTGTAATACAGTATCATAATAGCTTGCGCTGGGCAATCCGAAATTCTGCTTAAGATTCATAATGTAAACCATCGCTGTCGTTTCCGATCCATTACTCATCCGAACAGGCAAGTCCTGCTTGAAGTAGTGGGAGGGATAACCCTCGTAGCGGTCAAGCAGTTTTTCATCTCTCGGCTGAAGTTCCCACAGTGCAACGGCAACGGACTTACCGACGCAAGGTGCGATTGTTGCATAGGAGCAGTGAGGCATACCCTTGAATTGTAATTCGTAATTTTCGACTACACCCTTTCCGACAAGCTTTGCTGTCGGACAACGGTATTTCATCTGTTTAAGATTGAGATTACTGCCGTAGGCAATATATAATTTTTTACTCATAATAGATTTCTCTCCTTACATACTCATAACAAAACCCGAAGTTTCTTCCTGTTCATCATTTGGAACAGGATTGACTTCGGGTTCGTTGATATTTATATTTTCGTTTGTATTCTGAACTGTATCGTTCAATTGTGAGGCTCGTTTTTGAGCAAGTCTTTCCTTTTGTTTTTCAGCCTGCGAAGGATCCTTCCACGCAATGTTGCCATCAAGATTTTTCAGCAGATGATGACGAGCTGTTTTGAACTCGTCACCTATCAAGCCCAATCTCAAAAGCCAAGTTCTGAAAGTGTACTTTTCATTATTCGATACAGTTTTAGCGTGTCTTGCTGACTTCTGAATCAACGCCTGATGACTGATTGCAAGGCACAGCTGAATCGCTGACTTTACTTCTCCTGCGTGTAAAGTGGAATTGAATAGACGAAATTCAATCGTACCCTTGTAGAACACACTGTGAAGATTCAGTGCGTGGTAGCGAGTATCATCATAATGTCGGTAGCTGTAATCCTCGCCGTCATACCACATTGATTTTATCTGCTCCATTGACATCGGAGGACGGTTATTGATTTCATCAAGAAAGCGAGTGTCCATCTTCTGACAGTAATGCTCCCTTGATACATTCACTTTCAATGCCTTGTATAGCAAGTCCTCTTTCGCCGCCATAATGTTTACGATATTGCGAAGCGTTTTGGGTGTATGTCTTGAAGCATCTATGTGACAATGCAGACCGCAGCTTGAGTTGACTCTCGCTCCTGCGCCACGAAGCTTTCTGACTAACTCCTGTATCGTTTCTATATCGTCATAGTTGCAAATCGGAGTGACAAATTCAACCGAGTACAGAGAGCTTGCATTCTGTCCCGAACGGTTTTCACATCTAACGCTTGCGTCACGCATAATCTTCCACATCCTGCCATCATTATCACGAACAGAATAAGCATCATAACAACCGCCGACATGAGTGGAGTCTGTATGAAAATAACCGGCAACCACTTTCGCCGCCGTACTGCGAGTGATGCCGGTCATTTCTATTTCTATTCCGAAGTTTTGATTTTTCAAGTTACCACCTCGGTATTTTCTTCCTGTGGCTTTGGCTTTTTAGGCTTGGGTGTTTTTACCTGTGAATCTTTCATATCAATGAACTCCCTGACATTTGCAGGGACATATTTTGCGTACAGAGCGTCCACAGATTTTTCAAGTTCTACCTTGAAATCCAAATCACGCTGTGACATATACAACTTGATTGCAGACAACTTTTCATCATCGTACATAATGCTTACGCTTGTTTTCTTCATAAAAAATCACCTCGTCAGTTCTTGTTGCTTTGATTTACATATTTAATATTCGGTATTTTCAACCACTTTGTCCAGCCTCGTCCTGATAGTTTAGTTTTAACAACTCCGTAAGCGGTGCCTTGTGCTTCGATAACTTCTCCGTTTCCAATATACACACCTATGTGACCGTCCATCCAGACAGCAAGCCCGGGTGTTTCCGGCATACTTGAAATCGGACCACTTTCTGTAACATTGTTCCAAATAGAATTTGCACCGCAATCCGTAAACCCGTTTGAGCCTGCGACAATTTCTCCGCTGTCAGCGTTGTACCAAGCGTAGGATTTTATCAAACCTATGCAATCACAAACTCTCTTGCCGAGCCACTTCTCTCCGACCTGTCGCATTTCACCGCCTGCCTCGTTATTTCCGGGAAACAACGACGCCTGTTGGTCGAGATATTGTTTTGTGCAGACCTGACCGTAACCGCCATACACATAACCCCAGCCGTTTTTGTATGCGTTCTCGCACCACTTGACAAGGTCGAGATTGTTCTTCGTGGTCTTGTCAGTAAAGCCTGCGGTACTGATTTCCGCACCCTTGATTGACTGCATCATCTTTTGGAACTCGTCATACTTTATCTCCGTTCCGAATTTCTGATTGACAGCTTTTATCAAATCCTCATCAGACTGATTCTTCTTGAAACAGGAAACGAAGCTTTTTACAAAGTCCTTGTCCTCTAATTTATCGGACAAGGAAAACAGATAGATAACCTCCGCTTGTGTATTGTAGTCGGACAGCTTTTTGCTTTTGAGTTGATTTTCAACCTCTGTCATCGTGTTGTTGATAAGCTTTAGATTTTTCATCTGCTCTGCAGAAATATTTTCTTGTATGGACTGATTCAGCTTGTCTGTGTCAATATCCATACTGCCGTTAAAAATTGACACAACAGCAATAATCGGCATAACCACAATTATGATTATGCCAATAACGATACCGCCTATTGTTTTTATGACCTTTTTATCCGTGAGCAGAGAAACTGCTATTTTCTTTAGTGCCGCACCTATGGTAGCACTCACAAAATCACCTCCTGAACGCAAAAAATCCGATTGACTTTCATTTAAGAAAACCAATCGGATTTTATTCTTTGATTATGTGGCAAAACGGAAAGACAAACCGATTTTTAACATTCTCCATTCCATTCTGCCATAAATTCACTTAAATAAGATTTCATATAACGATCTCTATGTTCAGCGATTGTTTTTGCAGTTTGAGTGTTCATCATATCTTTCAATAAAAAAAGTTTTTCATAAAAATGGTTAACTGTTGTTGATATATGCTTAGAATACTCTTCTTTATTCATATCTTTTTTTGGTTCTATATCTGGAAAATAAATTTCTCTATTATGACTACCACCATAAGCAAATGCTCGTGCAATGCCGATTGCACCAATAGCATCTAATCGATCAGCATCCTGAACACATTTTCCTTCTATCGAAGAAGGAACAATTGTATCTTTACCTGCAAACGATACTTCATCAATAATTGTACAAATTCTATTTATTATAATCTCATCAACTTTATGGGATTCTAAAAATTTAATAGTTTTATCTTTATGTTCATAAGTTAAAGGAGATAGTTTTTTATCGTCAACATCATGTAGTAAAGAAGCTAATTGCACAATTAATATATCTGCCTTTTCTTTGCAGGCAATATTAGTTGCCGTTTTATAAACTCTCAAAGTATGAAAGACATCATGTCCGCTATAATCATTTTCAAATATCTTTTTAACATAATCAATAGCATCATCAATAATTGACATAATAATCACCGTTATTTTAAATTTATTAATATGTTGTTTTACAATTATCATATCACCATTAACGAGCTTTGTCTATAAACAATTTTATCTTCCGCCTGCGGATCCAAAAATCTCAGATTTGTATTCGGGAGCCTGAACAAGGAGCAAATACCTTTCGTTTCCGCACCTATACAGACAAGTGCCACGCTCACCAAATTTGATTAAGGCATACTCGTTTGGTTCTACCATTAGCGCATCTTCAAAGTCTTTCGGATTGATGTTGCCGGGGAAAAATAAGAAGTGATGAGTAGGAATTGAGAACAGGGGTTTTGTGTACTCCTTAACGCTCGGAATCAGAAAATCGTCTATGTTCTGACTGGCTAAAATCACGGCTGAGTCCTTTTTGCGGACACGCTTCATTGCGTTGCGTATATACTCAATTGCTGTGAGATTTGAAAGGAACAAATATAGCTCGTCTATTGATGCAACGGTGTTTCCCTCACCTAATAACTTGTTGGACATATAGGAAAGAATGTTGAACAGCATTGCATCTGCGTAATATCATTATTGTCAGAAAATATTTCTTTTACAACCGAGGGGAAATTTCGCCCCTCGGCATCTTGATTTATGCGGTTTTAATCTCTTTATGCCATACATTAAGCTGTTCCTTGCGCTCAACGGTGAAGTAAATCACAATATCATTTCCGCATTCTGTTGAATGCCATTTTGCCTTTTCGTGCACCTCAATTCTGCTGATGAATGCTCTGAGAATTTCAGGCGTCAGTTCCTGAATGTCAATGTACTTCTTTGCATTTTCAATAAAGTCCTGAATCAACTGCTCTCGCTTTTCGTTCTCATCAAGAAAGGCGTTCATCTCATTAAGCTTAGTTTTCAGTTCTGACTGCTCGGTTTCATATCCTGATGACAATGATTCGTAGCGTTCAACAGAAATTCGTCCGAGCACTCGGTCTTCGTACAGACAACGGATGATACTTTCAAGCTCTGCTATTCTTTGTTCTGCCGCTTCTTTTTCCCTCAGATAAGTTTTCATTTCACGCTCGGCTTCGGCTCTTGCATTACGGCTTGCTATTTCATAAAATTCTTCGGGATTCTCACGTACATATGCCGTTACCTCTCTCAGTTTTTGAAGTATCACAGCGTGTAAATCCTGTTCGCTGATTCTGTGTGCCGTACAGTGATTATTACCGTATCGCTGATAGGTTTTGCAAAGGTAGTTGTTTTCTTTAGGATACTTAAGCACTCGGCGAAGATACATTCTGCTTTTGCAATCGGCACAATAAACTAACCCGGCAAACACATCTGTCTTACCTGATTTATTCGGTTTTCTTCTTCCTGCAAACCACTTCTGCACCATTTCAAAGGTGGATTTATCAATGATAGCCTCGTGGGTATTTTCAAATATTAGCCAATCCTTGCGGTCGTTGTGAATTTGCTTTTTCAGCTTATTTGATTTGGTGGTGGTTTTGTAGTTCGCCGTTGTGCCGATATATACCTCGTTTACAAGCATTCCTCTGAGTGTAACATCACTCCACAGATAGGGATTATTCAGCTTCAAGCCATTTTCTTTTCTGCCGTATTTGTAGTAGGCATATGCGCTTGGCGACATAATTTTATCTCTTTCAAGAGTCATTGCAATCGTACGGGTTCCCACTCCGTTGACATACATATCAAAGATTCGTTTTACCACGGGAGCAGTGTCGGGATCGGGTACTAACCTGTTATCTTCGGATTTCATATATCCGTAAGGAAGCTTAGAGCCTATCCTTTCACCACGCTCTGCCTTTGCTCTTTGGACTGCCCTGATTTTTTTGGATGTGTCAGCAGCAAAGAAATCATTGAAGTAATTACGGATTCCGATAAATTCATTACAGCCTTTTTCGGAATCAACACCGTCATTTACGGCAATATATCTCACATCGTTCTGAGGGAATATAATTTCAATATATGTACCGGTTTTAAGGTAATCTCTGCCGAGTCGGGAAAGGTCTTTTGTGATAACAGTTCCAATTTCTCCTTTTTCCATATCGGCAATCATACGCTTGAAGTCAGGGCGTTCAAAGGATACTCCGCTGTAACCGTCATCAATATAGAACCGACAGTTGCCAAAGCCGTTATCGGCGGCATATTTTTCGAGCATACTTTTTTGATTTTTAATGCTGTTTGATTCACCCTCTAACTCGTCCTCCTGAGAAAGACGGCAGTAGAGTGCGGTAATCTTTTGTTGGTTTGATTTCATAATTTTTTCATCCTTTCCGAGCCGTTCAGGCTCTGTTGAATCAAACCGAATAGGATTGCAAGTCAACAATACTCCTACTCGGTTTGAATGTCCAGTAAAATATTTATCCCGTTTTTCGTTCAAGTAAATTTTTAATTTTTTCATCGGCACTTGGGTTGTCACCGTTCTCGGTTCCGATAGGAAATACCGATGTGACTAAAAATGTCTTTTTGCCGATTTTAACCTTATCGCTTTCGTACAGATGACGGCGGTTAAACGCAATATCGTTTCTTGTGATTGGTGTTATTCTATTTTCAGTTTCGTTCATGGCAATCCTTTCTTTACATCTTCATACCAAATCCGCCTTGTGGATTTTCTTGTATGTTCTTTCTCTCTTTACGAGGTTTTTTCATTGTAGTGCAGTCCTCTACAGGGTGGTTGCTGTCTAAAATATTTGTGAGATTTGCGACCAGATATGCAATATCATTTCCGTTATTGCTGTAATAGCTGTCGGTATCAAAGCCAGGAAAAACAGTATCCTCACATGATGATTCAGTTTCTCCTCCGCCTGACTGATACTGTATGAATATTTCTCGCTCGTGCTCCCAACCTGTTGTGAAGCATTCTTCGCCGCATTGTTTATCTGACTGACGTAATTGTTCGTCATATCCTGAAGCTCCTTCTTGAAGGTCTGCGCCATTGCATTGGAATTGTCGATAGACTTCTGCAAGGAATTCATCTGGCGGTTGAGGTATATCCGTATTTCCTCTTTCGTAGTCAGTTCTGAAATTTCGTCCAGTATTGATTTCAGCATATCTATCTGTGCTGTCTGAGTTGAAATTAATGCTTTCCAGTTCTGCTCCGTAACCGCTACGCAGGGTTCTGCTTTTGAGGCGATTTGCATTTGCTTTTTGGCTTGTTCCTTTAATTCCTGTGGTGATTTCTTCCCGTATTCTGAATTCATTTTCCATATTCTCCTTAAGATATTTTTCTTCGTGTAATTTATTATCCCTGCACTTCATTCCATTTGGTGTAGTGTAGGTAATGCTTTTTCTTTCTGCCGTCCATTTAACTTCATAGCCTTCGTTCTCCATCAGGCTTATGAAATGTTCCTTTGAGGTTGCATATTTCATAGCTTCATCAACAGCTATTGCAAGCTGTAACTTCCAGCTTTGACCTTTGTCTGCTGAACGATATTCTCTTGCCGACATCTGTTTTACTTTTGGTTGCTTAGGAATTACAACTGATAAACCGTATTTTCTGCATAGGTTGTCAGAATAATCTCTCAACCGTTGTATCTCATTTTTATCTGGATGATATTTCAATCCTGTTTCAGCACTGACAGAATTTAAAATGAAGTGTGAATGTATATGCTCTCTGTCAATATGAGTAGCAACTAAAACTTCATAACCTTTGAATTGCTCTTGTGCAAACTTCAAAGCAATTTCGTGAGCAGTTTCGGGTGTTATAGGTTCATCGGGGTGGAACGACTGAAACAAATGATAGTACATTCTGCCATCAGTTTTTCTATATTGAATTTTAGTATTCATCATTTCATTGAACGCTGACTCTGCTACACAATTCACTCCGCTCACCAGCTTTCTGCCATCGTACAAAGTTTTCTTATCCTGTTTGCAGTAGGCAAGGATTGAAGCTAACCCTTGCCGTGACTGCATTTGTTTGCTTGCGATGAATTTTACTGTTGCTATTATGACCACCTCTTTCTGTCAAGCAAATTAGTAATTAGTTTATTCATTTTTGCATACTGATTTGTAATCTCAGCAAGATTAAAACAAGTGACTTTGCCCATGTTGCAAAGTGTTGCAATTTGATTTAAGTTTCTGCCAATAGCCTTTTGCTGACGGATAACTTCATCAAGCCCCTTAATAACAAAGATTTGTTTTCCAAGACAAGCCTTTGTTACATATTCGGTTAAAGTTAAATTTGCCTTGTCTGATTTATGATGAATCTTTTGTAAATCCGAGTCTGAAATCCTTATGCTCATTTTTCTGCCTTTCATTTAGGTTTCCTCCTTTGCCAATAAAGTGGGTTCGGGCTTCTGCCCGTATATTGCATCGGCAGGTCAGCGACCAGCCGAATGCGTTGCTTGCCACAGCTTAAAAGCTGTGAAAATGTAACTCAAGCCTCTCCGTTTGTTTTATACTTTGATATTTAAAAAATTTTGCCACAAACCGCCCAAATTTTGATTTTTCCTTGAGGTCGGGTACTTTCTTGCCATCTGCAAAACAATCGCACAAATCGGCTTACATTGGCTGGCACGGCATTTTCTATGCTGTGACGATATGACGATATATTCTCCACAACTTTTTCGTGACGATACTGTCATCAATAAAAAACAAGTGTTTATCAGCATTTTCAGCGATTTAAAGGTTAGTTTTAAACAAGAGATTTTAATCGTCATACCGTCATTCACCTTTGGGCTCATATACAAGCAAAATTTCTCTTCGCTCACCCGATCTTGATTTTTCAAACTCAATTCCGATATCAGATAGCTCTTTTCTGAATTTACTTAACTTTCTTGTAAGAACATTTGCTTTGATATTGTTACCCAGCCTTTTCGCAAGCTCTGTTGCAGTTCCTAAGAACTCCCTTTCATTTTTCATAAATAGTAACAACAGAGAAAGAACAGCATCGCTGTTTAGTCTATCAGTCTGTGCAGTGTCGGTAGATATGAACTCCCATTGCATGGTTTCCAAATTAAATTTGATTGTGAGTACCTGCTCCTCAATATCTCTGCCTCTGATATAAAGCTTTGCGGTGTCATCCCCAACTTTTTCTTTTTGTAAAACATAACTACCGTCTGCTGCACCGATAAGACCTGACGAACCTGAAATCATCTGATGCGGATCGCTGTCAAATTTCTTTCTCAAATGCTAAACCGCTATGATTGTTATTCCGTACTTATCTGATATGTTTTTTAATAAACCAATATCTTTATAGTCTGCAGCATATGAATTCACATTTGCTGTTGCCTGTCTGACCATTTGAAGAGTATCTATAACAATGAGATTTGTATCTGGATGTTCTTTAATAAATAATTCAAGCTGATTAGATAAGTCCTCTGTAAGACTATGGACAGATGTTGCAAAGTAAAGATTGTCAGTCGCCTCATCTGTTAGCTCAGACAATCTATCCTGTATCCTGTTTGTGCTATCCTCAAGACAAAGATAAAGTACTGTACCTTTCTCTGTTGTAAAACTCCATAGCGGTTCGCCATTAGAAACTTTTAAGCAGAGTAAAAGTAACAGCCACGATTTGCCCGTCTTTGGTGCTCCTGCAAGGATATGAAATCCCTGAGGTATAAGTCCGTTAACAATAAATCTAATTGGTTCAAATTCAAGATTCAATAATTGTTTTCCGTCTATTGTTTTTATTCTTTCGGTTGACATATTGTTCCTCCTTCATTTTGTGTTTTAAATTAAGTTTTGCATCACATTCTTTTATCAGATTTTTTAATCTTTTGAATATCACCTCCACTTGTTTGGACACTTAGAGCAGTTTTTTCAACCCTGTTTTGAAATTTTTTTATTTTAAATACAGAATAAAATAAAACTGTTCACTTGTTTCCTCACTTAAAGCCGTTTTGACAAGCCTGTTTTTACAAAAAATTAAAAAAATTTCCCCTATCCACTTGTATAGGGGAAGAAGTCAGTGTTTTTACAACCCCTTTTATATTTTTTCTTAAGCCGAGTTTTATTTTAGGTTACGCAAAAGACAGACCTTTCATCTGTTTCCTCACTTAAAGTCGAAAACACACCCTTGTTTTATGATTTTTTCTATTTGAGTTTAAAACATAAAAAGCGAGACCACAAAATTGTGATCTCGCTAACTAGAAAGTATCATTTGGAGCTTTTCCTAATAAATTAACTATGCCGTCTTAGTCCTAAAAGACATAAATTTGTTAAATATCCACTCATCAATACGCAAACAATCTGAATAAGTTGAACTACCGCCTCTGTTAATTCCTACCGCACAATAACCATAATCTGCTATATATTTAAAAACAGGGCCTCCACTTTGACCTCCTGATAAATCCCAGTTGCCAACAATAGTTCTAGCAGAACAACTTGTCACCTTGCCATAACCGTAATACATGTAATTTGGATATTCAGCAGGATATCCATTAGCATATAAATATTGATTATTATAACTAGCAGATTGCCATCTTAATCCCAGCCATCCAGTAGATTTTCCGATATTTTTATTAACTCTTATTATTCCCCAATCATCCTGATTATTTTCATCTTTATACCAATTACCACCACATTCCATTGAAGTCATTGTAGCTGTTCCATATGGTTTTGAAGTCCCATTAACTGCAGGAATAACAGTAATACTTGATGCCCAACCATTACTTTTGCTATAAACACAATGTCCTGCTGTGGCAACTGAGTTTGGGCCAATCATAAAACCCGAACCAACATAATTATTACCGTTTATCTTCATTAATAATCTTACAGTATTACACCATGGTCCTTTGGTGGTATCTTTAACTCTTGTACGGTTATCATCTCCGATAATTCCAAATGTTGAAATCCCACCAATTTCTTCTGAAACATTTATGTTCTTCGGAAAATACTCTGAATCGACTCCAAATGAAATAGATTCTGTTTTTTCTTCTGCTCTTGCGTTATATAAATTGATGTTTTCTGCAGATTCAAAAGTAACCTGTTGTGTTTTAGCATCATATTTATACGATCCATTTCTATCCAAAGAAGAATCTATTTTTTCCTCAATTGGTTTATCTTCTGAAGATACTAAATCTGATATAGGTCTTGCGGTTAACAAAAATTCATCAATTTCAGCCGATGTCATTTCATGCTCTATATCTATTTCGCTGATAATTTCTTCCGTCTGCGCATATGCGTAAATTGGGCAAAACAGTATTATCAATACACAGAGCATAATTGATATTATTTTTTTCATAAGAATTCTCCTCGTAGTATAATTTTTCTATAGCTAATATAATCTTATTTGACTTAAGGAATAACGAGACAAAACAACCCATTATGCTAAGATATTTTGAAATCTACCATCAAAGGAATGCTTCCAGTTGAAACATTTATGGGTTTAATTATTCTATATTCCCCTTGAGGAAGAGTAATCTCAAAATCCACTTCAAATTCATTCGTAGCCTTTGATTCCAACAATATCGCTAGCGCATTAAAATATGGTTCATTATCTGATGAATACCAAACTCCATTCTTTTTTTGTTCTATATAATAAGTTGAATCATAAGAAAGATCGGTGTTTGTTTTGTTTGAAATCAGTAACACTAACCCCGAATTATCAATACTTTCATTCCTTATCTCAAGCGACACTTCATCATTGACATAAGTTTCTGTTTCGGTTGATTTCTTAGAAAAATTCATACTATTACAACCGCTGATAAAGAAAAAAGTAAGTAAACATAAAGTAAAACATATTGCTTTTTTCAATAGAAACACCTTCTTGTTTTATTATTTTCATAATAAATGATAGTCTTCATAAGAATTTTCGCAAATAAACATTGGAATCACCATGCCTCTAGTAAAATTTCAAATTTAGAATTTGTAAAATAAGCAATTGGAATCAATGAAAACACATAGTCTGATATTAGATATAGTAGTACTAATACATACTAGAATTATCATTTTAATTTTGCTCTATTCAGTCATTTTCTTAATATCGTCATAGGAATAAGTTTTCTTTGTTATGTCGGGACTATCAGTAATCTTTTGAATAAATTCTTTGTTTCCCTCAGCATATAACTGTCCTGAATAAGAAACTCTCTCATATGCACCATCCGGCAATGGACTATCCTTAGGGGTTTGAACTACACACAATATCAAATCCTCCGACTTTTCAATCGCTTTTTCACCGTCAATTGTTTCTTTAAGAAAAGTCGTTTTAATTTCCTCTGCACTTAAATCTTTAAACCGAAATGCATCATCGTGTCCTTTAATATGGTCACTAAGCGGAATATATCCACCCAAAGTAAATACTGATATTACATCTCCGATTTTTAAATCCCCTTTAAATGTATCTGTTATCAGAACATCGGATTTTGTCCAAGCAACGCCTTCATAGCTTGTGAAAGTCACATTTTGAACTGTTACTCGAATCACATCATCTGATACTGATATTAGTTCCTTTAGGTCATTCTGATAAAATTCATCAGCTGTCGAAACAACTTCTAATACATTACTGTCAGAACCGGGAACACTATAGTTCCTTTCCAAATTCACCGATAAGTCTCTTATCATTCCAACATTTGCATTACTTGAATTATTTGTGTTATTCGAAGAGTCTTTACAACCGGTTACAGTAAAACAAGTTATCATCAACACTAGGAATAATAAAAATGCTTTTTTCATAATTAATTTCCTCCTTTACCCATAAATATGATTAATTGTTTTACAGTCTTTGGCATCTGCTCTAGTCGCAGTTCTTGAATATGCTGTTTGACACATAATACTGGCCCTACGATTATTCTGATGAGACAGCCCCATTGCATGCCCTAACTCATGAGCAATGGTGCCCTTGCATTGACCGGCAGAAATAGAATGATTAGTTAATGACTTAACTGATATTTCCATAAGCGCCCATCCATAATCTTTCGTAAGAGTACCCGAAGTCAGAGCAATTTCATTTGAGTAAAGGAAAAAGTGCGTTCGACCCAATGTATTTACTCCAAGATATTTATTGTGAAATTCAAACATAGCTGAAGAACGAGTGTCGGTCTTTCTAATAGATATTGATGTGGTAACATTCGGTCCACCGGGGGAGGTGTTAACCCATTCGCTGACTGCATTACTTATATAAGAATTGTATGTAGAAGAAAAACCGGTTGCCCAATAATATCTCCTATTATTTCCATAATTACCTACTCCATATGACATTTTATGATCACTAAAAGTATGGTAACCGTGACTGCAAACATGACCATCAGGATTAGCTGCCGAAACTTGAACAGTTGTTAAAAAACACAACATCAAGCATGCGAATGCTGTTATGATATTTTTTAATTTCCTCATTTTATCATCCTTTGTTTTAATTAATATAAAAACTTTTTCTTTCTCGCCATATTCTTTTAATATTTAGGCTCCTTTGGTTGTCCAATTTGAAAGAATAAAACTGAATCATAGGCACCTCTAACAAGTTCGGTTACAACATCTTCAACAAAATATCGTTTTTTGTTCTCATTCTTTATATTTTTGTTCTCATTCTTTATAATTATTCTTATATACAATAATTATCTTAAAACACTGGCATCAGATCCTATTTTTAATATAATATATAACTTTTAGTGCTTTATCTAATTTTTACAGTTTTATAGTAACATATGAATTTTATTTTGTCAACAAATATTTTTTTCACCGTAATATTGATTTAAAAAACAAATTGGTTTATAATTATAATCGAATGGGATGGTTTTATGGCTTCTAAAAATTATTTTATAAATGGTATAACAGAATTGCTAATTCTTTCTATTTTAAATTGCCATGACAGTTATGTTTATGAGATAGTCAAGTCAATTGAAAATTTTTCCGAGAGTTTACTGACAATATCGCAAAATACAATATACACGGCAACATACAAGCTCGAAAACGAAGGCAAAATAAGTGAATATGCGAAGTTAGTGGGTAAGAAAAGAACCCGAATATATTATAAAATTGAGCCCGATGGACAAGATTATCTGAAAGAAATTTCTCAAAATTATGAAAACACGACCAAAGGTATTCAAAAAATTATGGATGTGCTGTCAAAAGTGAATGGAGAAGATGAAACAAATGAATAAAATATGCAAACAATATATTTCCGAGATTAAAGCCTTTTTTCCTATTATGGGAAAAGACGAGAAAAAATATATTGCTAAATTAAAAAACAATATAGAAAGCTACTGCGATGAGGCAGGTATCACCACAAAAGAGGAACTATATAAAAACTATGGTTTTCCGAATAATGTAGTTAATGATTATTATTCATCACTTGATACGGATTACATAGTCAAAAAAATTAAGCTTTCAAAGTATATCAAAGCTTTAGTCTCGGTAATTCTGATTTTATTGATTGTAGTAACATCTGTATTCTGCGCTTTTTGGTATCAAAATCATCAAATGTATTTAAGAGAAGAAGCAATAATAGCTGAATCTGTAATTGAATAAGGGGAAGTTTAAATGAAAAAATTTACTGTATTATGTTTAACATTTATTATGGCATTCGCTGCTTTAGGAAGTATTTCTGCAAATGCTACTACTTCACCAAAAGGAACTCAAATACAAATTGAATATTTAGAAAACGGTGACTATACAGAAACCGTTATAAATGATGAATTACCCGATAATGTAGTTATCTCACCGTTTGCAACTACAAAAACAATAACAAAATCTAAAACCACCTATTATAAAAATAGTGCAGGCACCGTACTTTGGTCTGTTACAATTAAAGGTACCTTTACTTATAACGGTAGTACTTCAAAATGCACAAGCTGTTCTCATAGCACAACCGCACCGTCATCTGCTTGGTCTATAAAAAGTGCTTCGCACAGTAAATCAGGTAATACTGCTACCGCAAGGGCCACTGCTACTCAAACAACTTCTACCGGAACAAAGGACTTTTCAATGTCAGTTACAATTAAATGTAGTGCTAACGGTACTGTATCTTAACTTTTTATTATTTATAAAGTAACTACATCGCATGATCATATTGAGGAAAAGCGAAATCTGTTTTTTCATTTGCAGCGGCATAAAATTTTAAAACATTCTACGAAAAAGGGGAAATCGCAGCAGGATGTGATTTCCTCTTTATGCTGTACTATTCAGGTTTATGATAACAATATTTCAATTATAATTTTCGCTCCCAATTTAAAGCCTATGATAAAAGATTCTCATTCTCTGTTTTCCAGTATTTTCTGATTGCAGTCCCTAAATTTTTCAAAATTTTCTTTCTGCTCGTTGGAAAGAGTTGCTACGAGCTTTTCTTCATTCCTGTTGAGCAGTTTCAATAGCTCCTTGACCTCATCATCAAGCTTCGCACATTTTTCGTGAGGGAATAAGTTTCCGTAATATAAATCTTCAAGTATATCCATATCTTATGCCACCTTTCGTAGAACAAACATATCCCACATAACTTTGCATAAGTCCTGATATACTTACATTTATTACTTTAATTAAGTTTGAAATTTATTTTTATTATTACTTTACAAAAAGCA
>ERZ773200.50-NODE-50-length-133335-cov-10.737035_pt1 | contig 133335 bp, 117 predicted proteins | sample MGYA00581008_ERZ773200 | MGnify/ENA primary metagenome ERZ773200 (study PRJEB29015, sample SAMEA2737770) | human gut metagenome | biome: human gut; feature: human-associated habitat; material: faeces | place: China | collected 2012 ... | reverse complement strand
TCGACACCGCCGAGTTCGCGATCCCCGGCCTTGACGACGAGTTCCGCGTCATCGTGTCTCCGTGGATTCTCTCCTCGCTGATCACCGACCGCCTTGCTGCTTACTACGAGACGGTCACCAAGCACAACCTCAACTACCGTCGCTACTATCACCAGTTCGACTACTAAGAGCAAATAACGTTTGTGTAATTGGGCCTCGCTCCTATATGGAACGGGGCCTCGTTTGGGTTGGAGAGTAATTATGAGCTATCCACAGCTTGCCGTCATGAATATCAGCCATCGCTATTTTGACCTTGAGGAATTCTTTTCCTCGGCAGCGGCCTCGGGCTACACGTGTTGCGAGCTTTGGACCGGGGCGATGCATCTGTATGTCGATTGCCATGGATACGATTCGCTCGAGCAGGTGCGGGAGCTGTCGCAGCGGTATGGAGTTCGGATTGTGGGACTTTGTCCCGAACAGAACAACCCCAAGCCGTGGAATATCGCGGCGCGCGGGAATGAGGCGCGTGCCCGCACGCTCGCGTACTTTAAGAACGTTGTGGATATCGCGGCGGAACTTGGAGCCGAGCAGGTCATGGTCTCGAGCGGCTGGGCATTTTTGAACGAGCCGATCGAGGACGCGTGGGGTCGCAGCGCCTCGATGCTGCGTGCGATTGCCGAGCATGCGGGAGAACGCGGCGTGCGACTGGTGCTCGAAGCCCTACAGCCGGTTGAGTCGATGATCGTGAACTCGGCGGCCGATACGAAGCGCATGATCGAGGCAGTTGATCATCCGGCACTTAAGGCGTGTCTGGATATGGGCGCCATGGCGGTGGCGGGGGATACCATCGACGATTACTTCGATCTGCTTGGCGATGATGTCGCCCACGTGCATTTTGTCGATGTTGCGGCAGATGGCACGACGCATCTTGCCTGGGGTGACGGCGACCGCGATATGCGCGCTGACCTGGATAGGCTGGTGGCGCGCGGCTATCGCGGAGTTGTTTCGGCCGAGACCTATGACGGGCGCTATTTTGCCGACCCCGCAGCTGCCGATGCGCAGGTAATGGCAGAGTATCGTCGTGCGATTGGCGCCTAGGTGGGGTTGGGCTGCGGCAATCTGCCCCATGTTTCCAAATGAATACGGTGTGAGCGGCTGTGACGGATTTCCCCCGCAAACACTCTAGTATGCTAAAGTACCTAGAAGACCGGCGGAGCTATGCCGGTCTTCTGTTCTATACGAAGCACAGCATGAGGAGGCTCACCAGATGACGGCCACACCGTGGGGATTCCGGGACATATTGCCCGAGGAGGCTCAGGCACGCGAGGAGATCGCATGTACGGTGAAGGGCTGCTTTAGGGAGCATCATTACCTGCCGGTCGAGACGCCGCTGCTCGAGGACAAGGGTTCGCTCGAGGAAGGTGGCCGCATTGCGGACACGCCGTTTAAGCTCTTTGACGATGACGGGCGTTTGCTGGTGGTCCGTCCCGACAACACGTTGCCGATCGTGCGCTTGGTTTCGACCCGCATGCGCGCGGCCGATTTGCCGCTGCGCCTGCGCTACGAGGCACCGGTGGTTCGCGAGTGCCAGCGCAATGCCGGCGGCTCGCGTCAGTTTACGCAGCTGGGCTTTGAGCTCATCGGCGCAGGCGACGCCGCGGGCGATGTCGAGATTGTCTCGCTGGTAGCCGAGGCCGTGCGCAAACTGGCGTTGCCCGATGCGCGCATTATCGCAGGTAGCGTGCGTCCGTTTAAGGAGCTACTCGCGGCCTGTGAGGATCGCGAACTGGCTGCCGAGGCCCTGCGCTGCGTGCACGCCAATGACTTTGTGGGCCTCGATGCCCGCGTGGCGGCAAGCGCCGAGTCCGAGGCCGTCAAGGCCGCCATTAGCGAGCTGCCGCGCTTGCACGGCGGTGCCGAGGTACTCGACCGTGTGGACGCGCTGCTGGAAGCTGCCGGTATCGTCGCGCCGCTGACGCGCGAGCTGCGTGCCCTGGTCGAGGGCCTGGCTTCCGAGGACGCCCAGGTGCTGTCCTTCGACTTCTCCATCATGAACTCTTTCGATTACTACACGGGCCTGGTCTTTAAGGCCTATGCCGGCGGCCTGCCCGATCCGGTGGGTTCGGGCGGTCGCTACGATTCCATCTTTACCGGCGCATTTGGCGACGGCATCGAGGTGCCGGCGGCGGGCTTCGCCTTTTCACTCGAGCGTCTGGAGGCTGCGCGCACTTCGGCCGAGGACGCCGCTCCGGATGGCGATCACGCCGCGGGCCGCGGCGCCGAGGGTCCGCTGCGCATCGCCGTTCCCAAGGGCTCGCTTAAGGCCGACACGCTCGACGTGCTCGAGGCCGCGGGCCTGGACGTCTCCGAGCTGCGCGACCCCGGCCGTCACCTGATCGTGCGCGGTCGCGATACGCGTGCCGGCGAGGGCGCGGTCGGAGATATCGAGTTTGTCATTGTGCGCCCCAGCGATGCGCCCGCCTTTGTGGGCTGCGGTGGTGCCGATTGCGGCATCTGCGGCTGGGATTCGCTTATCGAGGCAGACCTCAACCTGCTGCAGCTGGTCGACCTGGGCTATGGCCTGTGCACCTTTATTGAGGCTGAGCCCGCGTGGCGCGCCGGCCAGGCCGAGCGCAACTATGCCCGTCGCGGGTCGCTTCGCGTGGCCACCAAGTATCCGCGCATCGCGAGCGCCTGGTATGCCGAGCGCGGCGTGAACGCCGACATCGTCTCGCTGCACGGCAACATCGAGCTGGGCCCCATTGTCGGCATGACCGATCGCATCGTGGATATTACCGCCACGGGCGCCACGCTGCGCGATAACGACCTCGTTATTACTGGCCGCATCATGGACTGCACGGCCCGCTTCTTTGTCAACCCGGGCGCCGCGCGTCTGGATCCGCGTGTGCGCAATCTGGCAGATCGCCTGGCCGCGGCCGTTAAGGACAAGCATTTTGAGCCCGTCGCGGGCTCGGCACAATAGCGCGAGCGTGCACGGGCGCCCCAACGTACGGGCTGCGGGTCGACTGGCGCCGCCGCCCGGCATCTCGTTTTCCAAACGCAACCTCGATCGATAGGGGATACCGATATGAAGACCATCAAGCTTGCTCCCGGTGAGCGCCTCGTTACCAACCAGCTCAACCGCAAGGGCGTGCTGCCGCAAAACATCGTCGACGCCGCCCGCGATATCGTGGCCAACGTGCGCGTCAACGGCGATGCTGCGGTGCGCGATTACTGCCAGCGTTTTGACGGTGTTGAGCTGCAGAGCTTCCGTCTGCCGCAAGAGCAGATCGATGCTGCGCTCGAAGGCCTCGACCCGGCCTTTGTCGCTGCGCTCGAGAAGGCTGCGCGCCAGATTCGTGAGTTCCACCAGCGCGAGGTCGAGCAGAGCTGGTTTACCACGCGCCCGGACGGCACGATGCTCGGCGTTAAGGTGACCCCGCTTGCCGCTGCCGGCATCTACGTGCCGGGTGGCCGCGCGCAGTATCCTTCCACCGTGCTCATGAACGCCATCCCCGCCAAGGTGGCTGGCGTTAAGCGCGTGGTCATGGTGACCCCGCCGCAAAAAGATGGCCTGATCAGCCCCTACACGCTCGCCGCGGCCAAGCTTGGCGGCGTGGACGAGATCTATATGGTGGGCGGCGCCCAGGCCGTGGCCGCGCTGGCGTACGGCACCGAGACCATTCCGCGCGTCGACAAGATCACCGGCCCGGGCAACGCCTTTGTCGCTGCGGCCAAGCAGATTGTCTCGGGCGACGTGGGTATCGACATGGTCGCCGGCCCCTCCGAGGTCTGCGTGTTGGCCGATGCCACGGCCAAGCCCATGGTGGTTGCTGCCGACCTGATGGCGCAGGCCGAGCACGATCCGCTGGCAGCCTGCTATCTGGTGACCTGCGACGAGCAGTTTGCGCGCGAGGTCGAGGCGGGCATCGATATTCTAGTGGCGCAGTCGCCGCGCGCCGAGATCACGCGCGCCTCGCTCGATAACGAGGGCACTATCGTAGTGGCCGCCGACATGGCCGCTGCCGTCGAGGCGGTGAACACCGTGGCGCCCGAGCACCTGGAGCTGCACTGCAAGGATGCGATGGGCCTGCTTGGCGGCATCCGCAACGCCGGTGCCATCTTTGTGGGCGCTTGGAGCTCCGAGCCGCTCGGCGATTATGTTGCCGGCCCCAACCACACGCTGCCGACCGGTGGCACGGCCATGTTCTCCAACCCGCTTTCGGTGGAGGAGTTTGTTAAGCGCTCGAGTGTCATTTGCTATACGCCCGAGGGTCTGCTCTCCGACGCTCCCGCTACGCAGCGCCTGGCCGAGGCCGAGGGCCTGTGGGCACACGCGCTCTCCGCCGCTCTCCGTCGCCGCGTGCTGGAGCAGGGCGAGGATGCCGTGAGTGTTGAGTCGCTGGCCGCGGCCGACCTGACCAAGGTCGCCTGGCCGGGCGACGCCGTGGCGACGGTTGCCGAGGGTGTGGACCTGGCGGCGGCGGGCGGTGCCGCTGGCGCGGTCGTCGAGGAGGCCTAATATGGCCGAGCTGACGCCCCGCATGAAGGAGCTCGTCCAGCCCTACTTGGCCGGTATTGAGCCCTACGATCCCAACTTTACGCCTACGCGCATCAACCTTTCGGCCAACGAGAACACCTATCCCGTGCCGGCCGGCGTGCGCGAGGCGATTGACGCGGCCCTGGCTGCCACGCCGCTCAACCGCTACCCCGATCCCATGTCGAACGACCTGCGCGATGAGCTGGCTGCCTGGCATGGCGTGACGCGCGAGAACATTTGCGTGGGCAACGGCGGCGACGAGCTGCTCTATAACTATCTGCTGGCGTTTGGCGGCGCGGGGAGGACCCTGCTCAACTGCCCGCCGTGCTTTAGCGAATACGCGTTCTTTGCGTCGCTCTGTCAGACCGAGGTGCGCGACGTGTGGCGCGACCCGGCGACCTTTGAACTCGACCAGGCGGCTGTGCTCGCGGCGGCGCCGGCGTGCAACCTGGCCATCGTGACCTCGCCCAATAACCCCACGGGCGACGTGGCGCCGCTCGACTTTGTCGCGGCGCTGTGCGATGCGTGCCCCGGCATGGTCATGGTCGACGAGGCCTACGTGGAGTTTGCCGACGATTCGTTTGGCGCGGCCACCACGGCGCAGGGGCTTATTGCCGAGCATCCCAACCTGGTGATTCTGCATACGCTGTCCAAGGCGTTTGGCGCCGCCGGCGCGCGCCTGGGCTACGTGATCGCGGCGCCGGAAGTCATCGAGGTGTTCGCGGCGATTCGCCAGATCTATTCGGTCAATGTGCTGAGCCAGGCCGCCGCGCTTGCCTGCGTGCGTGCCCGCGATGCGTACGCGCCCGTGGTGGCACAGGTCGCATCCGAGCGCGAGCGCGAGCTGTGCGCCCTGCGCGCGATGGCTGCCGAGGGCCTGCCCGTGGAGGCATGGCCGAGCGCGGCGAACTTTGTGCTCGTGCGCACGCCGCATGCCACGCGCGTGCGCGAGCGTCTGCGCGATGAGTATTCGATTTTGGTGCGCGATTTTAGCTATGCGCCGGGGCTCACGGACTGTCTGCGCATTACCGTGGGTACGCCGCGAGAAAACGACGAGGTGCTGGCGGCGTTTGCCGCGCTGGTGAAGGAGGAGATGTAGATGGGCCGTTATGCCGAGGTAACCCGTAAGACGGGCGAGACCGACATTGTCGTAAAGCTCGACCTGGACGGATCTGGCGTGTGCGATATCTCGACCGGCGTGCCGTTTTTCGACCACATGCTCAACGCCTTTGGCCGCCATGGTCTGTTTGATCTGACGGTGCACGCAGTGGGCGACGTCGAGGTCGACGCGCATCACACCGTCGAGGACACGGGCATCGTGCTGGGCGAGGCGTTTTGCCAGGCGCTGGGCGACAAGGCGGGCATTACGCGCTTTGCCGATGCGGCGATCGCCATGGACGAGACGCTCGTGATGGCTGCCGTTGACATCTCTGGTCGTGGGCAGGCCTACTGCGAGCTGCCCGTGCCGACCGAGCGTGTGGGCACCTTTGATACCGAGCTGGCCGTTGAGTTCTTCTGCGCCTTCGCGCGCGACGCCAAGCTCACGCTGCACGTGCGCGAGCTGGCGGGCGGTAACTCGCATCACATTATCGAGGCCGCCTTTAAGGCCGTGGGCCGCACGATGCGCCGCGCCTGCGAGCTCGATCCCCGCGTGCAGGGCATCCCCAGCACCAAGGGCTCGCTGTAACCGCCATATAGGCAGAAACCACCACAAAGGTGCCTGTCCCCTTTGTGGTGGTTTTGGACGAAGAGAAGGGGAGGGTCGCGTGGGCGAACCGAAGATCGTGGTGGTCGACTACCACAAGGGTAACTTGTCGAGCGTCGTGCGCGGGCTTGCGCGCGCCGGTGCCGCCGCCTGCACGTCGGACGATCCGGATCAGATCCGCAACGCTGACGGCCTGGTCATCCCGGGCGTTGGCGCGTTCTACGACGCGATTGCCTTTATGCGCGAGAGCGGCGAGGCGGACGCGGTGCTCGACGCCGTTGCCGCCGGAACTCCGCTGCTCGGCATCTGCCTGGGCCTTCAGCTGTTTTTTGAGCGCGGCGACGAGGGCGTGCCGGCGGACGAGGGTGCGGACGCGGACGACGATGCCTCCGAGCATGCCGGTGGCCCCTGGGTCGATGGCCTGGGCATCATGCGCGGCTCGTGCGCGCGCTTGGAGTCGAGCCGTCTGAAGGTCCCGCACGTGGGATGGGACCAGGTGCATATGACGCCTGCCGGCGCGGCCGATCCGCTGCTCGCCGGTTTTGCCGAGGGCGCCAACATGTACTTCACCCACAGCTACGCGGTGGCAGACGACGCCGATGCCGCCGATGTTCTGGCGCGCACGCACTATACGCGGAGCTTCCCGTGCATCGTGCGCCACGGCAACGTGTGGGGCTGCCAGTTTCATCCCGAGAAATCCTCTGCGCTGGGTCAGCGCATCCTAAAGAACTTCGTCAACATCGTTGAGGAGGCCGGCCGATGATTCTGTTTCCCGCAATCGATTTGATCGGCGGCAAGGTCGTGCGCCTGGAGCGCGGCGACCGGAGCCGCTGCAAGGTATATTCCGACGACCCCGTGGCCGTTGCCCGCTCCTTTGCCGAGCAGGGTGCGAGCTGGGTGCACGTCGTCGACCTGTCCGCTGCCTTTGGCGAGGACGAGGACGCGTGCGCTGCCAACTCGGCAGCGATTAAGGCCATCTGCGGCATCGACGGTCTGTCCGTGGACGTGGGCGGCGGCGTCCGTTCGCTTGCACGCATCGACGAGCTGGCCGGCTATGGCGCTCGCCGCATTGCGCTGGGCACCGTGCTGGTGACCGAGCCGGGTTTTGCCGAGGTGGCAGCGCAAGGCTTTGGCGAGCTGCTGGTGGCTGACATTGCCGCACGCGACGGCCAAGTCAAGGTGAACGGCTGGCGTGATGGCGCGGGCGTGGCGCTCGACGATGCTGTGGCGCAGCTTTCCGAGCTGGGCTTTAAGCATCTGGTATATACCGACATCGCGCGCGACGGTATGCAGACGGGCATCGATGTGGCGGCGTATCGCCATGTTGCCGAGGTCGCGGGATTTCCCGTCGTGGCTTCGGGCGGCATCTCGACGCTCGACGACATCCGCGCGCTGGCCGCGGTGGGCGAGGGCGCGATTGAAGGTGCCATCACCGGCCGTGCGCTCTACGAGGGCAACTTTACGCTGGTACAGGCGTTGGCCGCTGCCCGAGGGGAGGAGTAGCCCATGCTTGCCAAGCGCGTGATTCCCTGTCTGGATGTTAAGGACGGCCGCGTGGTCAAGGGCGTCAACTTTGTGAGCCTGCGCGATGCGGGCGACCCGGTGGAGCTGGCCCGTGCCTACGATCGCGAAGGTGCAGACGAGGTCGTCTTCCTGGACATTACCGCCACGAGCGACAACCGCGCAACGACCATCGAGATGGCGGCGCACGCGGCCGAGGAGCTCGCTATTCCCTATACCGTGGGCGGCGGTTTCCGCGACCTGGCGGGCATGCGAACCATGGTGGCGGCCGGTGCCGACAAGGTGTCGCTCAACTCTGCCGCCGTGCGCGACCCGTCGCTGATCAGCCAAGCTGCCGCGGTGTTTGGCAGCCAGGCCGTGGTCGTGGCGATCGATGCCAAGCGCGTGGGCCTGCCCGGTCAGCCGGATGCCGACAAGTGGGAGGTCTTCACGGCGGGCGGTCGCAACGCCACGGGTATCGATGCGGTTGCGTGGGCCGAGGAAGCGGCTCGTCGCGGCGCCGGTGAGATCTTGCTCACCAGCATGGATCGCGACGGCACCAAGGCTGGCTTCGACCTGGCACTCACCCGCGCCGTGGCGCGCGCAGTGCCAATCCCGGTGATCGCAAGCGGCGGCGTGGGCACGCTCGAGCATTTTGCCGAGGGCGTGATCGAGGGCGAAGCCGACGCCGTACTGGCGGCCAGCGTCTTTCACTTTGGAACCTTCAGCATTCGCCAGGTGAAGGAGTATATGGCCAGCCAAGGCATCCCTGTGAGGCTGGACTTCTAGTGCTGCGGCTTGCCCAGGCACCGCATCTTGCCGCTCAAACCGTCGCTCGCGTACCAAAGTACGCGTCGCTCCTCTTTCGCGGCAACCTGCGGCACCTGGACAACCCTCGCCGACCTGTGGGATTTCGTTTGTTACTTGGGAGAAATGATGACTGAGGTAATAAATGCTACCGAGCTTAAATACGACGCCCGCGGGCTGATTCCTTGTGTGGTTCAGCAGTATGACACCGGTGAGGTGCTTATGGTTGCTTGGATGAACGAGGAGTCGGTGGGGCTCACGCTTAAGACCGGTACCACGTGGTTTTGGAGCCGCAGCCGCCAGGAGCTCTGGAACAAGGGCGCGACGAGCGGCAACATGCAGGAGGTCAAGGAACTCTGGGCCGACTGCGATAGCGATACGCTGTTGGTCAAGGTCGACTCTCCGGGCCCGGCCTGCCATACCGGCAACCGTACCTGCTTCTTTAAGCGCGTGGAAGGGGGAACGCGATGAAGGTCGTGACGCCGTTCGAAGTTGCCGACTGCAACGCCGAGCTCCTCCGCGCGGGCGTGCCGTGCCGCGTGCACCTGACCGATGCCTGCGGGGCGCAGTCGCTTTGGCTCGAGGCCGAGAAGGAAAGGCTCGATGAGGCCCATGCCGTCATCGTTGAGTTCTTTGAGAAAAAGGGCGCAAAGCCTCGGTTCGATGAGACCGGTACCTACTTTACGCTGCGGTAACGAGAGGAAATAACCATGGGAGTCAGAACAGCTAACGTGCAGCCGGGAAATATCGGCGAGACGCTGACGGGACTGGCCGAGGTGATTCACGGTCGTCGCGATGCGTCGCCGGAGGAGAGCTATACCGCCCGTCTGCTGACCGACGTCGAGGACGAACTGCTCAAGAAGCTTGCCGAGGAGGCGAGCGAGGTAATCATGGCCTGCAAGGACAAAGACCACGACCACATCCGCTACGAAGCCGGCGACCTGGTCTACCACCTGCTCGTAACGCTCGAACGCTACGGTATCACCCTCGACGAGCTGGCCGGCGAACTCAACGCCCGCCGCCACTAGTCATTGGGGACGTTCTTAAACGACTAGTTAGGCGAGGGGCGTGGATTCCCATTCGCCGGTGGGGTGGGGGATATCGAAGGCCCGGTAGCCGCAGTCGTAGGCGTGGGCCTGGGCCTCGCGGATGTTCCAGCAGATGTCGCAGGCGCGGTGCGCGTCCGAGCCAAAGGTGATGGGCACCTCGGCATGGGCGAAGCGGCGCAACAGCCCGGTCGCGGGGTAGTAATCGTCGAGCCCCTTGCGCGGTGCGGCGGTCGAGACCTCAACGCGGCGACCCGTATCGTGGGCGCATTCGGCCATCTGCTCCCAAAACGGCGCGGGGTCAAAGTCGGGTGCAAAGCCGTCCTTCGAAAAGCGCATGACCAGGTCGGGATGGGCCATCGCGTCAAAGTTGAGTGAGCTTTCGCAAGCACGGCACCAGTCGTCGACGTAGCACTCCCACACGCCGCGCACGCCTAAGTTTTCCCAAACATGCAGGTTGGTATCGTCGTCGATCCAACCGCAAAGGGAATCGGGTGTATCGGGGCGCGCGACGTCCTCTGTCCCTGCCGTGCCCGCGGCGCCTGCCGCAATATCGCCCGGGTTGCCAATCCAGTGCACGCTGCCCAGACGTACGACGGCGCCCTGGGACCAGTGCTCTACCAAGGGCTCGCAGCCCTCGTACCAATCGCATTCAAAACCGTAGATAAAGGTGAGCTCCGGCGCAATCTGCGCGGCGAGTTTGCGGGCGTCCTCAAAGGACAAACGATGTGCCGGCAAGTCGCCCTCGACGACCTGCACCTCGCAGTTAGCATCCATACTGGCGGGCAGGGTAAGGTGGTCGGTCGAGACCATGACGCGGCAGCCGGCGGCAGCAGCGGCACGGACGTTGTCCTCGAACGAGGCGTGCCCGTCCGAGAACGAGGTATGAGTATGGCAATCGACCAGCGGGCAGGCGGGCATGGCGACTCCTTTGCATTTGGTGAATCCGCTCCATTGTAATGGTGCAGCTCTGAACACGCCGCGCACGCCGGGTGCCGAAATCGAGTGGAAAGGCGGGGCGGCGCGTGCCGGCGCCGGCGACTACTTGCTTCGTGCCGCCACGCGTTTGGCCTGCACTGTTACCATCGCGTGTCTCACGGCGGTGATGGGGCGATAGCGGATCATGCGCGGGCCCGACCAACGCATGACCTCGCGGATCTTCTCGCGCATGGCAGGCCGGTAACAATGCGAAGGGCAGGCCGAGCAAAATGTCTTGGTGCCCATGTGCGGGCAGTGCTCAATGCGCGCGATGGCGTATTTCTGCAGCTCGGCGCATTCGGGGCAGAGCGTAATGGTCCGAAGACCGAGCTTCACGCGCACGGGCTCATCGTCGCTAACCTGCTCGATCGTATGCTCGCCGCCATGATGCCCACGACACCACAGCGCAATCATCTGCGACACCATCTGGGCCTCGCGCTCACGTTTGCGTGCCAGCTCCGGCGTGTCGACCGGGCGCGCCATTAGCTCAGCCTCCCGTGCTCGACCGAAAGCGAGAAATCGGCAAACGAGCAGGTGCTGGCACGGTGGCTTACGAGCACAATGGTCTTGCCGCGGCGCTTGAGCTCGTCGATTGCCTGCATCACGGACGCCTCGTTGAGGGCATCGAGCGCGCTGGTGGGTTCGTCGAGCAAGATGAAGGGTGCGTCGTTGAGGAAGATGCGCGCAAGGCCGATGCGCTGGCGCTCGCCGCCCGAAAGCGAGTCACCCAGCTCGGCAACGGGCGTGTCGAGTCCCTGCGGCAGACGGTCGATGAGCGTGGTGAGTGAGGCGGAGCGGCAAGCGTCGAGCAGCTCGGCATCGGTGGCGTTGGCGTGCGCGACCAGCAGATTCTCGCGTACGGTGCCGCAGAACAGATGTGTGTCCTGGGTCATATAGGCCTCGTGGCTGCGCAGGCTCGCCGTGTTGATGTGGCGGGCATCGACGCCGCTCACCGTGATGGTGCCGGCTGTGGGGTCCCAAAAACGCATGAGCAGCTTAAGCAGTGTCGACTTGCCCGAGCCCGAGCGCCCCATGATGCAGGTCATGGTGCCGGGCGCAAAGGTGCAGGTCACGTCGTCGAGGATGAGACTCGCAGCGGCGTCGTTCGCGGCCTGCTCTGTGGCGCCCGCATAGCTAAAGCTCACATGCTCGGCTGCGGCGCCGGCAAACTCAACGTCCTGTCCATCGGCGACCTCGGCGCACTGGGGCCGCTCGTCGAGCAAATCGAGCACGCGTGCGCCCGAGGCGAGCGTCTCCTGCAGTGAGGCGCCCAGGCGGCTCACGGCCATCACCGAGCCAAACGACGACACAAAGGTAAAGACGGCGACAAACGCCGCGGCAAAGTCAATCGTTCCCGCAGACACCAGCTGCAGCGCACGCCCGAGCATCACCAGATTGGCCGCAAGAATAAGCGCATCGGCGACGGCCTCGCTGGCCGCCTGGCGGCGCTTGAGGCGCGCGTCCACGGCGCCGACTTGCTCGGTCAGTTTGCCCAGGGCACGGCTGCGATCGGCGCCACCGGCAAACTGGATAGTCTCGGATGCGCCGCGCAGACTGTCGAGCACAAAGGCGCCTAGCTTGCCCGCGCCCTCGCGGCTCTGGCGGCCGGTGGTGCCGCATGCCTTGGCCGAGGTCAGGGGCAGCAGCACGCCCAGGACCGCGTAGGCCACGAGCGCGATGCCCGCGAGCTCGGGGCTCACAGCCAGCAAAAAGCCCTCAAACACAACGGTGCAGACCAGAGCGATGGCAATGGGCGAGATGGTGTGCGCGTAGAAGACCTCGAGCAGCTCGATATCCGAGGTGACCAGGCTCACGAGCTCGCCCTTGCCGCGGCCCTCGAGCTTAGCGGGGGCGAGCTGGCGCAGGGCGCCAAACACCAGGTCGCGAATGTGTGCGAGCAGACGGAATGCGATGTAATGGTTGCAGAGCTGCTCGCCGTAGTGGAGCGGCCCGCGCGCGATGCCGCAGGCGGCGCAGGCCGCGCATGCTGCGATAAGACCAAGCCCCAAGGCGTTGCGGCCCAGCGCGGCCATAAGGCCGAGGGCGCCAAAGGCCGGCACGAACGCGGCGGTGAGCATGCCAATGCTGCCCAGCGCAACGGCTAGAGCAAGCCAGCCGGCAAGCGGGCGTACGAGCCCCATCATGCGCCACATGATGGACGGCGCCGAGCGACGGGCGCGGCCGGAGTCAAGCGCCGCGGCAGCGGAAGACGAGCCAGCACCGTTGAGGCCATCGGTACAGGCGATGCTGCCGTCAACAGCCTCAACCGCGCCGACATCCTCGGCATCCCCCTCCGCATACGCATATGCCGAGAGTTGCTCCTGGCTGTTCCACATGCGCGCATAGGCGCCCGCGGTTGCCAAGAGCTCGCCGTGAGTCCCGTGCTCGGCAATACGGCCACGCTCCAGCACCAGGATCTGATCGGCGTCTACGATCGTCGACAGGCGATGCGCCACCACGATTACGGTGTGCTCGCCGGCAAGCGACGCGATGACCTCGCCGATCGCGGCCTCGCTTGCGGCATCGACGTTGCTCGTAGCCTCGTCAAACACATAGATGGGCGAGTCGTGCAGCAGGGCGCGGGCCATGCACACGCGCTGGCGCTGGCCGCCCGAAAGGTTGGTGCCGCCCTCGTTAATCACCATGTCGAGCCCGCCGTTGGCCTGCACAAAGGCCGCCACGCGCGTGCGGTCGAGCGCGCGCAAAAGCTCGGTATCGGTGGCGTTGGGCTGGGCAAGCAGCAGGTTATCGCGTAGGGTGCCGGCAAACAGGTGGCCGTTGGTGGGCACCAGCGTGACGGCGCGCATGAGTGAGGTGGCCGTGGCATCGCGCAGTTCAACGCCGCCAATGCGCACGCTGCCGCGGTAGGCGTCCTTGCGGCCCGCGATAATCCCCGCGAGCGTGGACTTGCCGCCGCCGCTTTCGCCCACGAGTGCCACGAGCGAGCCGTGCGCAATGGTCGCGCTGGCGCTGTCCAGCACCGTGCGGTCGCCGTAGGCATAGCTCACGCCCGCGAGCTCGATATCGCCGCGACCATCAAGCTCAACATCGCCGCGCTCGGGCTCGGGCGTATCCAAAATGCCAAACATGCGGCGCGAGGCGGCCATGCCGTTCATGGCCGTGTGGAACAGCGATCCCAGGCGACGCATGGGCAAAAAGAACTCCTGCGACAGAAAGACGATGAGGAAGGCCGCCTCAAAGCCAATCTTGCCCGTGGCGAGCTGCAGTGCGGCTACGATAATGCCGAGCGCGGCGCCCATATAGACGACCAGGTCCATAACGCAAATGGAGCGCAGCTGCATCACCAGCAGGCGCATGGTCGCTGTGCGGAAACGCTCGGACTCGGCGTTGATGCGCTCGTGCCAGCTGCGATCGGCCTGGTAGACCTTAAGGGTGGTGAGCCCCTGCACGGCCTCTAGGAACATGCCGCCCAGATCGACATAGCTACCCCAGTACTCGGCACCGATCTTTTTGGCGTTGCGCATGACCATCATGATGGAGACGGGGATGACCGGAACGCAGGCGAGCAGCAGCGCGGCGGGAAGACCCGCCTGACCCACGAGCAGTACAAACAGCGTGATGGGTGCCAAGCCGGCAAAGAAGAGCTGCGGCAGGTAATCGCCAAAGTACACCTGGAGTTGCGTGGCGCCCTCGACGCTGGTCTGGACGGCCTCGGCGGTGGGGACGGTCTCGGTGTAGGAGGGGCCGAGTGCGGTGAGCTTGTCGTAGACGAGTGAGCGCACGCGGCGGACGGCCTCGAACGCGGCCTTGTCGCCGGCGCGTTGGGCCAGGTAGATGGAGGCGGCGCGCACGATGATGGCGGCGGCGAGCGGCAAGGCCGCCTGTGCGAGGGCATCGACGGCGAGCGCGGCGGAAAGACCGTCCGTGACGATGCCGCCCAAGATGCGCGCAAGCACCCACATCACCGTGATGTTTGCCATGAGCGCGATCCACTTAAACAGGACGCTTGCCATAATGTAGGGCGTTGCCTGCGGAACCAGGGAGAAGAGCCGCTTCTCGAACATGAAACCTCCTATGTCATAACGGTGCCGGGTGGGGTCCTCGGCAGCCGCTTAGTTAGCCAAATGCAACTAGAGTAGCATCGTGCAGCGGATAAGTATGCCGAGGGTTATTTTTTTGGCCGATGAACTGCGTAGAAAGTTCAAAATTGTTGAGTGCGGCGAACTTTGTTGTGGACGGAGTGCGGGCGCAATTCTGATCGTGTGCGGCCCCGCTCCAAAACGTGTACGTCAGCCTCCAAAAGCTGCAAAAAATGACATGTTTGGAGGCTGACGTACACGTTTGAGTGGAGCGGGCCGGCGTTGGAGCGCGCCAGCACTTGCGCCCAGCAAAAGTCGCACCTATCCCATGACGCCGCCCCTGCGCCGCCCGCGATGTGCTAGCGTTTGGATGAACAAAACGAGCCCGCGCGGAAAGGAGCCGGACCGTATGCCATGCGATAGCACATCCCCGCTGTCCCGCGAGACCGATGCGCCCGAAACCATCGTCAAGCTGGAATGCGATATTGATGACGCGTCGCCCGAGGTGCTTGCCTACGCCGCCGACCGCCTGCGCGAGGCGGGTGCGCGCGAGGTGCACTGGCTGCCCGTCTATTGCAAGAAAGGCCGTCTCGGCTGGCAGCTGCAGGTAATCTGCGCCCACGAGGACATCGAGCGCCTGCAGACGATCATCTTTTTGGAAACCACGACCAATGGCATCCGTCGCCAGGTCATGGAACGCGTTTGCCTGCCACGCCGCTTTGAGCAGGTGACGACGCCATGGGGCGAGGTGTCCGTCAAGGTGGCCACCCTGCCCGACGGCAGCGAGCGTGCAGCGCCCGAGTACGAGGACTGCGCCCGCCTTGCCCGCGAGCACGGTGTGCCGCTCCAGCGCGTGATGCAGGCAGCACAAGCCGCGGCTCTGCAATTTGAGTGACACGGTCGGCGACGCGCCACACCCACCCCATCAACCTCACCGAAAGGACCACCATGAAATACCTCATCGCCTCCGACATCCACGGCTCGGCATACTGGACCGAGCGTCTGGTCGCCGCCATCGAATCCGAGCAGCCCGACCGCATCGTGCTGCTGGGCGACCTGCTCTACCACGGCCCGCGTAACGACCTGCCGCGCGACTACGCCCCCAAGCGCGTGATTCCGCTGCTCAACACCCTGGCCGACCGCATCATCGCCGTCCGCGGCAACTGCGACGCCGAAGTCGACCAGATGGTGCTCAACTTCCCTGTCATGGCCGACTACGCCACGTTGTTTGACGAGACCGGCCGCGAGCTGTTCCTGACACACGGCCACGTTTTTGGCGTCGGCATGCACAACAGCGTCGACCACGCGCCCGCGCTGCCCGAGGGTTCCGCGCTCGTCTACGGCCACACGCACATCAAGGTTAACGAGGAAAGCGCCGCGCACCCGGGCCTGTGGCTCTTCAACCCCGGCAGCGTGAGCATTCCCAAGGACGGCTCGCACAGCTACGGCATCTACGAGGGCGGCGCGTTCCGCCACGTGGTCATGGAGGAGGAGTAGCCATGGCGCAGCACATGGCTCAGCAAAATGCCGAGGGCTCGCGCGATCTGTCCACGCTGGTCGACGCGTCGACCGAGCTGCAGCATCTGGTGCAGACCATCTGGCGTCTGCGTCAGCCCGATGGCTGCCCGTGGGACCGTGAGCAGACGCACCGCAGCATTGGCAAGAACATGATCGAGGAGGCCTACGAGGCGCTCGACTGCATCGAGGCGGACGACGCGGCGCATCTGCGCGAGGAGCTGGGAGACGTGCTCATGCAGGTGGTACTGCATGCGCAGATCGCGGCGGACGCCGGCGAGTTTACGCTGGCCGACGTGGCACGCGATATCGACGCCAAGCTCATCCGTCGTCATCCGCACGTGTTTGGCGATGCGGATGCCGACAGCTCCGACGAGGTGCTCAAGATTTGGGACGAGGTCAAGCTTGCCGAGAAGGCCGCCAAGGACAAGGCCGTGGCGGCAGGCGAGGCTGCGCCCGAGGGCTTGCTCGACGGCGTGCCCACGCATCTGCCGGCGCTGATGCAGGCCCAGAAGGTGTCGCGCAAGGCAGCGGCCGTGGGCTTTGAGTGGGAGACGGTCCAGGACGTGTGGGACGAGGTTGCCGAGGAGCGTGCCGAGTTTGAGGCCGAGGCTCCCGGCTCGCCCGAGCGCGAAATGGAGTTTGGCGACCTGCTCTTTGCCCTTGTTAACGTTGCGCGCAAGGAGGGCATCGACGCCGAGAGCGCTCTGCGCGCCAGCACGGCAAAGTTCCGCCGCCGTTGGGCCGCGATGGAGCAGATGGCGGCCGATGCCCACGTGGATCTGGCCGAGCTCTCGACCCACGGCCTCAACGACCTGTGGGATGCCGCAAAGGCGGAGGAGTAAGACTGCGGGAACGACGGGCTGACGCGCCTCATCGTTCCCGCTAAATTTTTCGAAAATCAAGTGTATCCCTCGGCTAACTTAGGGCATAATGCAAAAAGTGCGACATGGCTAACTTACGGAGGTGCACCGACGGTGCACGGTCAGCCGGTCGCTTGCATCCACTACGTTTCCAAGTGAGAGGGAGACAACATGAGCGATATTTTGGACGTCTACGGTCGCGAGGTGCTCGACAGCCGCGGCAATCCCACCGTCGAGGTCGAGGTCGTGCTCGAGGACGGCAGCTTTGGCCGCGCAATGGTGCCTTCGGGTGCTTCGACCGGCGCCTTTGAGGCCTGCGAGCTGCGCGATGGCGACAAGGGCCGCTACCTGGGCAAGGGCGTTTCGCAGGCCGTCGAGCACGTCAACAACGAGTGCGCTAACGCCGTCGTGGGCTTCGACGCCTTCGACCAGCGTGCCGTCGATGCCGCGCTAATCGCCGCGGACGGTACCCCCAACAAGACCAAGCTCGGTGCCAACGCCATCCTGGGCGTGTCGTTGGCCGTCGCCCGCGCCGCTGCCGAGTCGGCGGGCCTGTCGCTGTACCAGTACCTGGGCGGCGTCAACGCCCACCTGCTGCCCACGCCTATGATGAACATCCTCAACGGCGGTGTGCATGCCGACAACAACGTCGACTTCCAGGAGTTCATGATCATGCCCGTGGGTGCTCCGAGCTTTGCCGAGGGCCTGCGCTGGTGCGCCGAGGTCTATCACACCCTCAAGGGCGTGCTGCACGAGGCCGGCCTGGGCGGCGGCGTGGGCGACGAGGGTGGCTTTGCGCCCAACCTTAAGACCAACGCCGAGCCGTTCGAGTACATCACCAAGGCCGTGGAGAAGGCCGGCTTTACGCCCGGCGTCGACTTCATGTACGCCATGGACCCGGCCTCGACCGAGTTCTACAACGCCGAGACCGGTATGTATGAGCTCAAGGGCGAGGGCGTGGAGTACACGAGTGCCCAGATGGTTGATTACTGGGAGAAGCTCGTCGACACCTATCCCATCATCTCCATCGAGGACGGTATGGCCGAAGAGGATTGGGACGGCTGGGTTGAGCTCACCCGCCGCATTGGCAACAAGGTGCAGCTCGTGGGCGACGACCTGTTCGTCACCAACACCGAGCGCCTCAAGAAGGGCATCGAGCTGGGCGCCGCCAACGCGATCCTGGTCAAGGTCAACCAGATTGGCACGCTCACCGAGTCGCTCGAGGCCATCGAGACCGCCAAGGAGGCCGGCTATGCCTGCATCGTGAGCCACCGCTCCGGCGAGACCGAGGACTCCACGATCGCCGACCTGGTCGTGGGCGTCAACGCCGGCCAGATCAAGTCGGGCGCCCCGTGCCGCAGCGACCGTATCGCCAAGTACAACCAGCTCATCCGCATCGAGGACGAGCTCGAGGGCAGCGCGCACTACGCCGGCAAGGCCGCGTTCTACAACATTCGCTAAACGGGCGAATTTGGCGAGGGGGAGGCTGACTCGGTTCCGCCCCCGCCTTGGCTGGACGCCGCAAAGCGCTGTGGGCGCTGGGCCGTGTGGCTCAGCGCCTTTTTTATGTCGAGCAAAGGCTGCCGAAGGCGGTGCGCGCGCTCGTGCTATAACTAGAATACTTAGCGCAAACAAACCTCAACCGCACAAGGCGCACATGGATCAGATTTACGACAACAGGTACTATTCCGCCGGTTCGCGTGAGCCGTCGCCTCGCCGTGCGCGCACGGTGCAGCTCGGTGGGTCCGCCTACGCCGGCGCCGACCGCTCCACGCAGCGCCCGACAAGTACCTCGCGCCCCAATGCTCAAGTGAATACTTCGACAGATGGACCGGTGCGCCCGGCACGTTCGTCGCATGCGTCGCGTCCCTCGGCCCAGACGCACGACAGGTCGAGCAGGCCCTCGAGCCGTCTTTCGGGCTCGGACTTTATGCGCTACGCCAACGACAATGCGGTGGTCAAGGCAATCTATGACTTTACGCATGGCTCTCTGCGCCCGCTGTTTATCGGTATCGTGGTGGCGCTGGCGCTCGTGAGCCTGTATTTCCCCGTGCGCGACCTGTACGTGGCTAAGCGCTCGAGCGACATCTTGGCCAAGCAGGTCGAGATTCGCCAGCAATACAATGATGAGATGAAAAAAGACACTGATAAGTGGTTCTCGGAAGAGGGCATTAAGGATTCGGCACGGGACTTGGGCATGGTGATGCCCGGCGAGAAGAGGATTGAAGTGCAGGGTCTGGACGAGGATTCGGATTCGTCGTCGAGCAAAAAGTCCTCAAACGCCAAGAATGCCAGCGAAGTGGCCAAAGAGATCGAAGAGGTCGGCAAGGACGCACCGTGGTACATCAAGACGCTCGATATGCTGTTTGGATTTAACGGCGTCGAGGGCCAGACGGTCGCGTCCAGCGGCGAGTAGGCGAGTAGCACCCGGAGGGGAGCCCGCAATGGCAGATTGCAAACGATATAAGGTGGCCGCGATTGACCTGGGCACGGTGTCGTCGCGACTGGTGTTGGCGCAGGTCGAGGCCGGGGCGATCGTGAAATCGTCCAAGCATACCGAGATCACCGACTTGGGCGAGGGCGTGGACGCGACGGGGCGCTTTTGCGAGGCGGCGGTCGAGCGCGTGCTTGCCGCATGCCGCATGTTTGTGGACGAGGCGCGTGCCTTTGGGGCTGTGTGCATCTGCACCACGTGCACGAGTGCCGCGCGCGATGCGTCCAATGCTGCCCTGCTGCTGGACGGCCTGCGCGAGCTGGGGCTCGAGCCGCAGGTGATTCCGGGCGAGGTTGAGGCGCGCCTGACATTTTTTGGCGTGGCGCACGACTTTGCAGGCGAGCGCATCATCGTCGCGGATTCGGGCGGCGGGTCGACGGAGCTTGCGACGGGCGTATACGCTCCGGAGCGCGGGGTCTTTGCGCTGGAGGGCACGCGTTCGCTGGACATTGGCTGCCGTCGTGTGACGGAGCGCTTCTTCTCGGTGCTGCCGCCTGCGGACGGCGAGCTTGCTGCCGCCGCCAACTGGGCGGGCGAGCAGTTCGCTGCCTATTTTGAAGGCCTGCCGAGCAATTTTGAGCGTGCCGAGCGCCTGGTCGCCGTGGGTGGCACCGTCACCACGCTTGTGGCGCTCGTTCATGAGCTGGAACCGTACGATTCGAGCTTTGTGCACCTGCGCGAGCTTTCGCTGGATCAGGTTTCGGCCGCTATCGAGCGCATGTCTACGCTGGATGTTGCAGGCATTGCCGCGCTGCCAGGCGTGCAGCCCAAACGCGCGGGCGTGATCTTGGCAGGTGCCGTGGTAATTCGCGAGCTCATGCGAGCCGGCGGCTACAGGGCGCTTACCGTGAGTGAGAACAGTCTGCTCGCCGGCATGGCCGCCACCATCAACGAGACCCTCGACGGTAAAACCCCCACCATCGCCTGGACCCCCAGCCTCAGCCCTCTCCAAAACTAGTCTTTTTGGGACGGGGCTGCTTTGTCAGCTTGTCGATCTGTCCAATCTCCCAAAGCGGAATATTGACGAGCATGTCCTCGTCTCTATATGCCGCCAGGGAGGTCCTCACGCAGCGCATGAGTTTGAATTTTTCGCAGGCTATTTTCAGACTCTTCGCTTTAAGGTTCTCCGCCGCCTTGACCTCAAGCGGAAGTACAGTCCCCATGTGATCGATGGCAAAATCGGTTTCGGCATTGCCAGAGCTAGATGACCAGTACGCGGGGATTTTGCCTTGCAGCAAGAGTTCCTGTGCGACGTATTGCTCGGTGAGCGAGCCCTTAAACTCAGTGAAAACAGCGGATCCGTTTAGGACGATGGTCGGTGGGAGGTTGGAGAGCGCGCCGAGGATGCCAGTGTCGATGCAAAACAGCTTGAAGCCCGAGAGGTCCTCATAGCTCGAAAGCGGTGCCCTGAGAGCGGAAACGCGCGGCACCTTATGAACGATTCCGTAATCCATGAGCCACTGGAGGCTCTCTTCAAAATCGCGTGCGCGCGCCCCGGGGCGAAGGGCTCCGTAGATGAACTTTTTATTTTCCTTTGCAAGCTGGCCGGGGAGGGATTTCCAAACCAGCCTCATGCGCTCGACGATGCGGGCGGGCGCATGTTTGCCAAAATCGGATTCGTAAGCCTCGATGATTTGTTGCTGAAGCCTGCGGGCTTCGATGAAATCGCGGGTCGCGGCAAAGGCGGAGACGACTTCGGGCATGCCGCCGACAACGAGGTATTCCTTGAGCAAGTGCTCGAGCTTTTCGGTAACGTTTGCCAGAAGATTCATGTCTGCGGCAAGGATGGCGTCGGCGAGCGGGTCGCCATCGACGGCGCGAACGAACTCGGTAAACCCCATGGGACGCATGGTGAGCTGGTCGATTTTGCCGACGGGAAATGACTCGTTTTCGCGCCGGAGCGCGAGGCCCATATAGGAGCCGGCTGCGACGATATGGTATTCGGGCGCAAGCTCGTTGAAGTACTTGAGCGAGGTGATGCCGCGCGGCGCCTCTTGGATCTCGTCAAAGATGATGAGCGTGTCTGCCGGCGTTACGGTTCGCCCGCGAAGAAGCTCTATCTGGGAGATGATGCGCTTGGGGTCGAGGTCTCCATCGAACAGCGAGCGTGCGCTCGGCTCGAGCATAAAGTCAAAACGAATGACGTTTCGATACTGTTGGCTCGCGAATTCGTTAAGAAGCCAAGTCTTTCCTGTCTGGCGGGCTCCTTTGAGCAAGAGGGGTTTGCGATTCGCCCTTGATTTCCAAGCGATAAGTTCACTCATAAGCTGTCGCTGCATATTGCCTCCCAACTCTCTTGGCTAGTATAAGGCCATTTGGGCGTTTCCTTTGGAAAATGTGTGAGACAACCACGTTTTTCCATCGGAAAATGTGTGAGACAACCACATTTTTCCATCGAAAAATGTGGGAATGCCAATCTAAGTTGCGGTGAAATAGTTCTTAAATGGTCTGGTAACCAGTCAAAACAGGAACTATTCCACCGCAACTTCTAAAGTCCACCGGCATCCACAAGAAACGGGCCCGCATCCCCAGGGGACACGGGCTCGTAAACAATACGTGGTAGGGGCGGTGGGACGTCTGCGTATTTGCTGCGCAAATACGCACCGGCTTCGGCCGCCTGTCGGCGTCCTCGCCGGCTCGCTACGGACGCTGCGCGTCCGCTTGACGCTCGCCCCCTCGCGGGTTCGAGCCCACCGGCGTCCAAAAGAAACGAGCCCGCATCCCTGGGGGACACGGACTCGGAAGCTCCATATGGTAGGGGCGGTGGGACTCGAACCCACAATCCTTGCGGCGAGAGATTTTAAGTCTCCTGCGTATGCCAATTCCGCCACGCCCCCGTGAGACTAGAAGTCTAGCACAAGCCGTCCGTTACGCGTTGACAGCCATCGAGTGCTGGCCCGACTTTTCCAAGTACTCGGCAAACTTGGCCTCGTCGCCCTTGTTCTTGTACTGCAGGGCCAGCAGGTACTCCAAGCGGCAACCCTTAACCTTGTCGTCGCCGGCCTCCTTGAGCATGCGCTCCAGCTCGGGAATGTCGTTGTGGCGCTTGAGGATCATCGTGTCGTACATCAGCTGGCATTCGTGCGCGACTGCCTCGGCCTGGCCGCCCTCAAAGCCTTTGATTTCGTGCAGCAACTCCTTGGACTTTTTGCGGTCCTCCTGGCCAACGTAGTAGTTAAAGGCCTTGATCACCAGGTCGACGCGCTGCATCTTGGGCAGGTTGAGCCCCAACAGCAAATCGAACATCTCGTCGGCGCGCTTGTGGTCCTCGCGCAGCAGATAGGAGTTCAGGCGCAGGTAGTCGCGGTTGTAGCGCGGGTACAGCATGCTGGTGAGTTTGGCGTCGAGCAAGCGATCGAACTCGTCCCACTGCTTAGCGGCCATAAGCTGCTGTAGGCGCTTAAACGTGGTGCGTTTTTTGACGCTAAAGAACACCGACACGGCGATGCAGATGATAACGACGGCGGTCCAGAGTGTGCGGGAATCGGGCATATTGGGGTCCTTAGTCGCTCGTAAAGCGAGCGGTATGACAACACGTACTAGATGTATTATACGCAGCGTGCAAGCAAACTGGCATAAAAGCGCATCGAGGCCGAGCGCCATCGCTCGCTGCGGTACACTTACCTAAAGTAAACCATGAAGGGAGACATTACCTATGAAGAAGATCGTTTTGGCTTGCGGTGCTGGCGCTGCCACTTCCACGCTCGTTGCCCAGAAGGTCGCCACCATGCTCGACGCCAACGGTTACGCCGACAAGTACGAGATCGTGCAGTGCGCCATCTCCGAGGCCAAGGACGCTTGCGACGAGGGCGCCGACCTGCTGATCGCCACCACCGTTGCCCCCGAGGGCCTCACCTGCCCGTACGTGAGCGGCGTGCCCTTCATGACCGGCATGAACCGCGTTGCTGCCGAGAAGGCCGTCCTCGACGTCATGGCTCAGTAGGCACTGACTGTATGAGTGAGCAGAACGCCAACCCGGCCGAGCTCTTTGGCATGCGCGTTGCCCATGTGGGCATTAACGCCACCGACCCGGCAGACGCCCTGGAGATCGCGGAGCTGTTCTCGACGATGATGGGCCTGCCCGTTATCGAGACCCCGGTTTCGTACTTCAACGATTCGCTGGTCGAGATCATGAAGCAGAACGGTCGTGGCGCCAAGGGCCACATCGGCTTTGCCGTCAACGACATCGATGCGGCCGAGAAGTGGTTTGCCGGGCGCGGACTCGAGGTCAACGAGGAGTCGCGCGTGCTGCTGCCCGACGGCGGCACCAAGCTCGTGTACTTTAAGCGCGAGTTCGCCGGCTTCGCCGTGCATCTGTGCCGCGAGTAGCGCATAAGCTGTCATAGCTAACGAAAAATGGGGTAAGGCGTGTGGCCTTGCCCCATTTTTAATGCCGAGAGGGAGACTGACGGGCTGCCGTAAATCGAAGGTGAATGCTTTTCCGCGAAGTGAACGAGTGAAATCGAACCCCTGGAGCATCGACACTTTGGAGGCACCGTTTCCTGCGGTTTTGTCAGGTTTTTCCTGCGGTTTTGGCGCTAAAAAGTGCGGATGCTTCGGGGGTCCAAAATAGGTCGTTCACTTCGCGGAAAAGCATTCACCTTCGATTCGTGAGAGACGCCCCTACCGCGGCAGGCGAATCGTAAAGCGGCTGCCGACCCCTTCGACCGAGGTCACACCGATGACGCCGCCGTGGCTGTCGACGATCCACTTGGCAATGGCGAGCCCCAGACCCGAGCCCTGCGCGCCGGCATTGCGTGCGTTGTCGGCACGGTAGAACCGCTCGAACGCGTGAGCTGCGGATTCCTGGTTCATGCCGATCCCCTCGTCCTCAACGCTTATGTCGATCGTGCCCGCGCCCGCATCCGGCGTTATGGCAAACGTGACGGTTGTGCCCGCGTCCGAATACTTGGCGGCGTTTTGCACGATCACGCGTAGCGCCTGCTTCACGAGTGCCACGTCAACCGATGCGTTGCAGCGCGGGTCGCTGGTAAGTGCGGCATCATACGCCAGCCGATATGTGTGCCCGGCATCGATCATCTGAGATTCTTCGCAAACCTCGCCGACCAGTGCAGCCAGGTTGGTATTTGCGCGCCGTAGCACGGTGCGACCGGCATCGCCGCGCGCCAAAAATAGCAGCTGCTCAACGAGCTCCTGCATATGCTCGCTTTCGGCTTTGAGCGAGGCGATGGACTCTGCTAGCACGTCCGGGTCGTCTTTCCCCCAGCGGTCGAGCATGTTTACGTAGCCCTGAATCACCGCGATGGGTGTGCGCAGCTCGTGGCTTGCATCGTTGACAAAGCGCATCTGCTGCAGTTTGGCCTCTTGCATCTGGCGCAGCAGGCGGTTGAGCGCGACCTCGATACTCTCCAGATCGGCGTCGCCGGTGGTGACGCTCGGCGAGTCGACGCTTGCGCGCTCGATGGCCTGCTCGAGCGTTTCCATCTTGCCACCGGCGAGCTGCATGCGGCCGAGTTCGTCAACGCGCAGGGCCAGGTCGTTGAGCGGCGCCATTGTGCGGCGCACGCGGCGGGCTCCGCCGAGCATGTTGAGCACGCTGATAACCTGCCAGCCCGCAACGACAAGGTAGAGAGGCCATAGCGTGACGAGGTCCTGTGCGAGGGGGAAGGTCTTGGTGTTACGCGCGAGCTCGACGGTATAGGTGAGCGTGGTCAGGTTCCAGCCGCGCGCGGGGGTCAGCGACATCCTGCGAACGGCGGCGCCGGGGATCCATCCCGCGGTAAACGCGCCATCGGGCAGCGTCTGGTTGTAGCCATAGACGAGGATCGCCGCCGCAACAAGCAGCAGCAACAGATCCAGCCAGACGTAGCTCACCAAGCGGCGCCACATATAGCTCCAGTTGATGGCGCAGGCGATGGAGGTGACGCGCTTAGCCTCGTCGTTACGCGCGGCAGACATAGCCCACCCCGCGCACGGTCTGGATGATGCGGGCGCCGCCGGCGTCCTCGATCTTGGCGCGCAGGTGCGCGATGTGTACATCGACGTTGTTGGTGTCGCCCACGTATTCGTAGCCCAGCGCCTCGTGCGCAATGCGCTCGCGCGTGAGCACGGTGCCGGCGTGTGCCAAAAGCAGGGCGAGGACGTCGAACTCGCGGGCCGTGAGCGCGATGGGCGAGCCGCCGACCGTGACTTCGCGGCGGTCGGGGTCGAGCGCGACCGAGCCCACGGTGAGCGCAGCGGGAGAGGGCATGGCAGAGGTCTTGGCCGAGTCGCCAGCCGGGGACGTCGCGGCGGTACCGGCACCCGTAGCGCCCGCCCCGGCACCGGTGCCGACCGCGCCCGAAGCCGCCCGCACGGCCTCAGCGCGCTTCAACGCCACGCGGATCCGTGCGAACAGCTCCTCGATCGCAAACGGCTTGGTCAGGTAATCGTCGGCGCCGGCATCGAGCCCGGCCACCTTGTCCATCACGGCATCGCGCGCGGTGACCATAATCACCGGCACATCCTTGTGCTTGCGGACACGCCGCAGGACCTCCATGCCGTTGAGCTGCGGCAACAGCACATCGAGCAGGATCAGATCGTAGTCGCGCTCCAGCGCTAGGTCAACGGCGGTGCGGCCATCGGCGGCGTGCTCCACCTGGTAGCCCTCGTGCTCCAGCTCGAGCGTCACAAAGCGGGCGATTTTCTCCTCGTCCTCTACGATCAGGATTCGTGCCATACGTGCCCCCGTCTGCGATTACTTGTCGTCGTTCAGATTTTGCTTGATGTCGTCCGCGGCATTGGCAGCGCTGTCCATCAGGTTGTTGATGCTGCCGGGCACGTCGCCGTCGCTATCGATGCGGTAGCGCATGCCAAAGAACAGGCCAAGCAGCATCAGCCATATCGTAGCGCCCCAGGCAAACAAGGCGACGATGGGAATCAGGATGGGAATGTTGAGGATGATCGCATCGCGGCGCGTGGCGATAAACTTGGTGTCTAGGCTCAGGCGGAAGAGCTTTTTGAGGTACTCCCACACGCTGTCCATCTTCTTGGAGAAGTCGGTCTTTTCGCTCGACTTCTCGTAGGCGGCCTGCGCGGCGACCATCTCGGCCGAGGGCTCGTCGACCGGCGTGGACTCGGTGGCGGCGTGCGCCGACGTGGTCTGGGTCTTACCCTGCGACTCGAGCCAAATGATGGCATCCAGAACGTTGCCGTCGGCGGCGTCGAGCGCGGCCTTGGCATCGGTGTAGCTCACGTTGCACTTGGTGCGGATGGTTTCAACTTTTTCGAGGTCGTCCATGACCTGTCCTTTCGTTCGATGGGCGCGACGCCAGGCGATCTGCCCGGGCGCGAGCGTTGCGTTCGGCGGCCTGCGTTGCGCGGCGCCGCCCCGCCCTTGGTCGAACTCTATAGTGCAGGTTATAGATTAAGCGATTCTTGAGCCAAGATTAATGTTGGATGAGTTTTTGGGTGGTGCGGAGGCGGGCAGGGGCAGAAAAGGCAGGTTTTGCGTGGCGTGAAGGAGGGGCGGTCTGATCTTTGGGACAGCTGATAGCGAGGTCTAATACTTTTCCGAGAAGTGAACGAGTGAAAACGGACCCCCGAAGCATCGACACTTTAGAGGTGCCGCTTCCTGCGGTTTCAATGCTGAAATCCCACGATTTTGCCGCCGAAAAATGCGGATGTTTCAGGGGTCCAAAAACAGCCGTTCACTTCGCGGAAAAGTATTAGAGCTCGATAGCGGGGGATGGGGTGCCGGTGTAAAACGGCGTCAGAAATGGGGTAAACAAGGCAAACGGATCTCATGGATCAAAAATCACGTTGCAAAAGTATGAAAATATCCTACAATTGCAGCATGAAGTACTTTAGCAACATAACGGCGATAAGCGAGCTTTCCGAGAGCGAGGGTGTGTTTACCACAGCCCAGGCGGCTCGCATGGACATCTCTCGAGATGCACTGGCGCACTCATGCCGTGCGGGGCGTCTTGAGCGGATATGCCACGGCGCCTACCGGATGGCTGGAACACAGCGCCGAGACACCGACGAGCTCAACGCTCTTTGGAAGCTCACCAATCCTTCCCTTTGCGCGTGGGAGAGAAAGCGCCAGTGGGATGGCATTGCCGTGAGCGGTACGACTGCGGCGAACCTACAGCAAATGGGCGATTTCTATCTGTCTCCCTACAGGATGACCGCACCCATGCGCATCAATACAAGAAACGAATCCCTTTCTTTTGCAAAGCGCGAGATTGCTGAGCAGGATATCGTTTGGCTCGACGGCTTGCCGGTAACCAAACCCGAGCGCACGCTTGTCGATCTTTGCCTCGATTGCGAGGACCCCTCATTAATTATTGATGCCTATCACGACGCACTTGGGCGTGGGCTCGATATGCAGCGGCTGAAAGAACTCGTGGAAGAGAACTCTAAAACCGCCAAACGACGCGAGCTCATGAGGCCTTTGCTGATGGTACTGAACGGGTAATGCGAAACGGAGGGCATGGTGAAGTACAAGACGCCTGCCGCATTGGAGATGGCTGTTAGGAATGCCGCAAGACAGTCGCAGATGGATACTAATCGGGCGATTGTCGGTTTCTACTTTCATCGCTTCCTATGTCGCGTTTTTTCAGAAGATGACGGCAGCTTTGTGCTCAAGGGTGGCCAAAGCGTCCTGGCGCGAACTCTCGATGCACGTGTCACAAGAGATATTGACTTAGTTGCTCAAGAGGAAAGTCTCGAAGAGGCTGTTGCCGATCTGGTGCAGGCGGCTTCGATTGATCTGGAGGATTTCATTTCGTTTGTCTTCGATCGTGCAGAGAAGATTAAAGCTGAAGACGAGTATCGATGCGGTGCGAAGGTGTGGTTCACTCCCTTTATGGGAACCAAGAAACTGCAACCAATTTCAATTGATTTGGTAATTGATGAAGTGCAGGGACTTGAGCCCGAGGTCCTTGCGCCGGTCGATCACTTGAATATCGAAGGGCTCCCGGTTTGCGACTATCGAGTATGCCGAGCGGAGAGTGCCCTTGCAGATAAATTGCTCGCAATGATAGAGCTACATGACGGTCGTCCCTCTTCGCGAATCAAAGACATAGTCGACATCTTGGTGTACGCAAAAACTTGCTCCATCGATGGGGCCACGCTTGCAGAGAGAGTCAAGAAAGAAGCGTCTGCTCGCAAGGTGGCAATGCCGCGAGAGTTCGTGGTGCCTCTCTGGTGGAAACAAAATGGTTCTTCGCAGTACGTAAAGATGGCAAGGCAGGCGGGGGTGCTTAATCTCGCGGGGAACATCGCTGAAGCAGAAGAGGTCGTCAATCGGTTGTACGCACCGTGCTTTGATCGTTCGGCGAATATGCACAAATGGAATCCCCAGACCACGGGATGGGAGTAGTCCAGACAGTTAACCCGGCGGCAGGAGCTGGTCCTGTCGCCGGGTTGGGGTGTTGCCGCTGACTATGTGCTACTCGCAGATTTGGTCGAGCACTTCGGTGATGGTCTTTTTTGCGACTTCGAGGTTGCGCTGGGCTTGGGCGACGGCAGCCTCGGCTTGTTTCTTTGCGTCTACGACCTCGGCGAAGCGATTGATGGATTCGCTGTACTCGCGCGTGCGCGGGTCGAGCGCTGGCGGGACTTCGATCTCGAACAGGTCGTTAGGGCGGATGGCGCGGATGCTGGCTGCTTCGGTTAATGCTTGAATCAGCTGCGCTCCATGGCCTTCTGTAAGGTATCCAACGATTATCTCCGAAAACACCACGCGCTCCTCTTCGGTCATCGTTTGGAACGACGGGCGAATGACGGTGGTGTTATGCGAAGCAACCAGGTGTTGCTTCGCGTCATCGGCGCTGACGACGAGCAGGTTGGACGCGCCGTAGCGACCCAGCATGCGTGGCATGACGATATCTCCAGCGCGGAGCTCATATCGATCGAGAACGCTGGGGTTCACCTTTACGATTTTGGAATCCGAGCCATTTGCACTCTCTACAGCATCTGCGGGTAGAAGGTTGCCGTCTTGAAAATCCTGAGATGAGATGCGGCGTACCTCGATTGCATCAATGTCGTTTGATGTGGTGCTCTCGCGGGGCATAAATGGAGCTACTCGCGTAAAAGCGTCACCGAGCGTAGCCCTGTAGTTTCGGGTGAGGCTGATAAGGCTGATTTTGCCTTTTGAGAGGGCTGCGCGATGCAGCAGCAAGTCACGCGTGGCAAAAGTGGACGTTTCGATAGGCGTTGATCTGGGCGTATTGGTATCAATGTGGGCCCAGTCGGGGGAGATAGCAAAGGTGATATCAGAGTAATACGATGTTTCTGACACATATCGAAAACGCGGCCCGGATTCGATTGCGCTGCGAAATGCAACGCTGCGATTTCCTGAAGACAATATGAGAAGCGCGCTTGTCATGTAGGGCCTGGGTTCAGAAAGTGGCAAATACACGACGCTCTCGATGAGTCCTTCGCGTATCAGGATCGTGCGCGCCTGCTCGGCTTTATCGAGTAGGTCGGCGGGCAGCACTACGGCTGCGCGAGTGCGATTCGAAAGGGCGAGCGCATACAGACACCAAATAAAGGGACCCCAGTCACAGAAATCGAGGTAGCCGGGCTCTAAGTAATCGATCAAGGCGATACATTCTTTTTCGATGTCGTGTTTGCCCGTACGGTAATACCCCGATGCGTCGATAAACACCGGAGCCGCATCGCTATTGCCCGCGCCCTGCCTGCCGGGTTCAAGCTCGCAAATATCGGGTACGCCGTTGCTGTTCAGGCTGAAACATTCACGAAGCGCCTTACAGTCGATGGCGCCAGGCAGACGGACGGTGAGTAGACGGCTGCCCTGCTCCAGATTAAGCGCGCGCGAGAGGGCGGCGGCGGTGAGACGTGGCAATGATGTTGTTTCACGCATGTATAGAGCCCTTTCTTCTTAGTGGGTTATATATTAGCAGAAAATATTGAAAATTTCTAATGACGAGAACAGAGTACTGTGCTATCCTCGAAGTAATCCAAAACCAACTCAATACAAACTGCTTGATGCAATCGCTACACAGCTTTTAGGTAAACTGCGCTATCAAGCAGGGTGATTTCACTAACGAAGCTGCAGGTTAGGTCGATTGTCATCGTCCATACCTCAGACCATTCTAAAACCTAGAACAGACTTACCGACAAACATTCGCAACCGGACAGGAAGAGGCATTCATGAAGAATGAAGACAGTATTTATGAGGTGTTCCTCAACGCGATCGACGAAGATCTCCGCAGCATGTGCAAAAAGAACGGGAAGGCAGAGATGCCGTTTCCGTATCCGTACTGCGGCGAGCAGGATACCGAGCGCTTGGCTAAGGCACTCGTTGGCGTGCTGGAAAAGCACTCGCCCGATATTCCCGGGCTGGTGCCCGAGCAGTATCGAGACGATGTGCACGAGGCCCGCGAGCTTTTGGCCGCAGCGTCGCTCGCTTTGTTGTCGCTGTATTTTCCCCAGCGCGATAACTGTGTGCACTGCATGGCCATCTTAATTGGCATGTTTGAGCACGGAAGCAATCCGCGCTTTAAGTCGAGCGGTGTGCGCATGTTCGAACAGGTTACGACAGGTATGAAGTACTCGTCCGAACAAGGTGGATATATTCTGTCTCGCTTTGTGCGAAGCATCGACTACAAAAGACCCTGTGACCACGTGCATCGCGATGGGTCGCGCGGTTTTACGGCGGACGAGGACGATGCCGTCATGTTTTATAAGCGCTATCTCAAGGTGCAGAGACGCGTCTTCGATACCAGTCCGCGTTTCAACTTTGAGCTATGCGTCAAACGCCCGTTTGAGGCACTTTCGGACAATCGGGAGAACTTTTATTGCATGGAGGAAAAGATGGAAATCGATTTGGCAACTAAGGTACGGGAGCTCCAGGACCGCTACACCCTCAACTTCGCTCAGGCCAAAGAGTATGACCTGCTCGACAAGCTGATGATTGATGCATTGCTTGCATATCTGCGCGACGGGTCAGTCTCAATCGCGGCGCGCGAGAGCTATGTGGCGCAAACCGAGCGTCTGATTGACGGTGCGGTCAAGTTGCCGTGTGCGACGAGCCCCAAGGAGGGCGCAGACGTCGACCGTATTTCCTAGCAATCACGCAGAACTATCGACAAGAAAGGGGCCGTGCCATGTCGGTCATTAAGATGTACGGCTACGAGGCCGCGCAGCAAACGGAGTACCAAACCAAGAAGTGGGCGACCAAGGAGGAAATGCAGGCGCTGTCATCCGGCGATGAGCAGCGCGATGTGATCTTGGCGCAAGGTGCCACGGTGGCTTTCTACGAGGGCGACAAGCACTGGGAGACAAGCGTGTCCAACAATGTTTTTGCCTTTGGCGGTACTGGTAGCGGCAAAACGGCGAGTTTCATTTTGCCCAACCTGCTCAATCACCACGAATGCTGTTATGTGGTCACAGACACTAAGGGTGAGCTGCTGCGCCGTACGGGGAAAGGCTTTGAAGAGGACGGCTACGAGGTAACGGTTCTCGATACTGTTAATCCCGAGCAGTCGGCCGGATACGACCCTCTGCGTTACGTGATGGATGTCGAGGATATCCCCACCACAGTGGCGTCAATCATGGAGGGGGTCGATCCTGGCAGGCGTAGCTTTAGGGACGATCCGTTTTGGGACAATGCGAGCGATCTGCTACTTCGAGCGATTATTGGAATCCTGTTCCTCTTAGAGTGCCTTGCCGGCACATTTGCGCCGGACGGGGATCTCGCAGCTCCGCGACGCTATCTTAAGATGAACAACGTCTTTAAGCTGGCGGCACTCATCAAGGTTACGGGAGATGGCGAGGGACGATTCCCACTGGATCACCTTGTGGAGCAGGTGGAGTCCAAGGAATTTCTTGGCAAGTATGATTCTGCGAACGCGGACCTGTATGGCGTTGAGCAGTATCGTGATTTTCGCGGGGCAGCCGATAGGACGCTTAAGAGCATTCTGATCACGCTCAACGCGACCATCTCGCGGCTTAAGACTCCCCAGCTCATACGCGTCTTTGAGAAAGATGAGATGCGCCTCGACCGTATCGACGAGGGCAAGCGCGTGATCGATCTTAAGGTGAGCGACAACGACTCGACCAATGCATGGCTTGCGAACGTTGCCCTTAAGCAGCTGTTTAACCTGGCCCAGCGCCGCGCCGACGCCAATCCCAGCGGGCATTTGCAGCGCCGCGTGCAGTTTATTCTGGATGAGTTTCCCAACGTGGGTCGCATTCCCGATTTTGAACGGAGTATTGCGACCGTGCGCAGCCGTGGCATTAGCTTTTTGATGTGCGCGCAATCGCTGAGTCAGCTCGATGGTGTGTACGGCAAATCCGCAGCGCTTACCATCCTCGATAACTGCGACAGCTTGATCTATATGGGCGGCGGCAGCAACATCGCGACACAGGAGTACATAAGCAATCTGTGCGGCGAGTCGGTTCTGGGCACCAATTACGTGGGCGCCGAGCGCACTGCCGTCGATGTGCGCGGTTGCGTGATAACCCCGGGCGAGGTGGGGCTTATGCCGCGTACCGACTGTCTGGTCAAAGTAACCGGCATGCGCCCCTTCCGTGCCAAGAAGTATTTTTGCGGCGACCATCCCAATGCGGCCAAGTGGCTGAGGGATTAGTCCTTGCAGCTTCGCGCGTTCCATCTTGCTTGTGTGGCCGCACGGCTTCCATGAGCCGTTAGCCGTGCGGCCCCGTTTTGCCTCCTTACCGATTCCGTTTAGAAGGGAATTGCCATGTCCGTTATGTATCGTGAGCCCAGCATTATCAAGAAGTCCAAGGACGGCCGCGTTGCCGCCGTCGATATGGCAAGCGAGCTGCTTAACAGCCGCGTGCTGCTGCTGGAGGGCGAGGTCAACGATGTGACCTGCAACGGCCTTATTAAGTCCATGTTGGTGCTGGAACATCAAAGTGCGACCGAGCCCATCACCCTCATCATCAACAGCCCAGGCGGCAGCGTTACGGCGGGGCTGGCGCTCATCGACACCATGCAGTCGCTCGACTGCCCCGTGATCACGGTGGGTGAGGGCGTCGTGGCCTCGATGGCCGCGGTGATCCTGGCCTGCGGCGACCACCGCCAGGTGTACCGCCACACGCAGGTGCTCATCCACCAACTGATGGGCGGCACAGGCATGGCGCAGCAGACCGATATCGAGATTGTGGCCCAGCATACAGCGGCCATGCGCGCCGAGCTGGACGAGCTGCTGGCCGAGCATGGCAACCTGAGCGCCCAGGAGTTCCACGAGCTCACCGAGCGCGACTGCTGGTGCAATACCAAGCGCGCCCTAGAGCTGGGCCTGGTGGACGAGGTGATTGCGCCCAGCAAGAAAGCGTTCTAGTGGGGTGCATGCCTTACAAGCACGTTAAACAGGGCGAATGAGCACGTAGTTGAACAGCCAGAAAGAGGTTGAACATGAGCAGGATTTGGGATGTCGACGGTATTGAGTGGGAAGATCTGCCCACCGTGAGCGACCTGCTGTGCGCTGCGGACACAAAGATCCTGGCATGCGAGGTTGCCCTGCGATACGGTGGCAAGCCGGACGGCCGTGGCCGTGTCGATAGCGAGCGCAACCTAAAGCGCGTCCGCCGCAAGGTCAAAAAGCTGCGCAAGATCGACCCCGAGCCCAGCGACAAGATCGTCCTGTTGCCCAAGCACGTCATCAATCGCTGTGGTGCAGGTCGCAGCTTTGGCTATTACGATGTGAGCCCGTGCGCCTTTACGCGCGACGGCGTGCAAAGGCTAGGGGAAGATGCGCTTGTCGATGTGTATTCGTGGGAGTTGCTCCCGCTGGGCGAGGAGTCCGCGAGCGTCATGTTGGGCTATCGCGTATGGCTCGGCGGCGAGTGGGACCTATGCGAGCGCTACCGCTTTTTGGCTGCGGTATGCGCGAGCGTGCTGAATTGCATCCGGGGGGAAAGGAGCTGCGCAGGTATCTTGAACAGGGCGGTGCTGCTCCCGATATGGACGAGGACGATACGGTTGAGGGCATCCGCAGCGACGTGCTATATCCCGAGGAAGTGTTCAACGCAAAGCTTGGCGGCTATTGGGACGAGAGCCTGGGACTCGACCTGCCCTGGAAAAACGAGCATCGGCAGACCTGTGTGCGAATCGACAGAGCTATCGATGACCTGTTTGCCGATGAAACGAAGCGTTGCGCTGCGGCGCTTGGGAAAAAGCTTGAGCGCGGATATGAGGAGCGCGGTGAGCAACCGGACGAGGATTTGCTGAACGGGATGTCCTTGTGAATGGTTGCTTGCAGTCCGATAAAAATCTGTCCGGACGAAATGATAGAACGATAGCGTAAATGGCACCCGTACTTTAAGGAGTTAACAATGGAAATCGCCTATAAGGAACTGTTTCGTGTAAACCGTCCTATCTACGGTCCTGGACCAGGAGGTTTCTTCATTAAAAGATTCAAGAAAAGCGGATACAGCGAGGCTGAATTAATCGATCTAATTACGGAGATGGACTTTTCTCCGGATGGACGAGGCACGAACATTGGTCTGTACAAGAAATGCGGGATAGTTAAGTGGGCGGTTGAAAAGACATGTTATACGGATTGGAGCCCCACCGTCATTGGCTTGGTCTTAACAGTTGCAACCGGCTTTAAGGTCTTTGGATGGGCTAATCAAAAAGCAATACCCTTTTTCGGTAACTTGAATGCATCTCTGTTTCCGGCGGCTGTTCTAGTTGGCTTACTGGTGTATTCAGTCGCTAGGTTTCAATTTGAGCTAAAGAAGACAAGGCTGCTGTGTGCCCTGGATCATATTGAGACTATTGAGGAGGCAAGGCAGGATTGTAAGGCTAAGTAAGTTCGCGAACATGCGAGAATGGTGACCGTACCATTGAGGGAAATTGTATGCTAGGGGCCGCGGTCGTGGATAAACAGATTAAATCAAGAGAGCGTGTCGTCGACCATGGTGAGGTATTCACCAACGAACGCGAGGTTAATGCAATGCTCGACATGGTAGAGGGTGAGTGCGAGCGCATCGATTCCCGGTTCTTGGAGCCGGCCTGTGGCGATGGTAACTTTCTTGCTGAAGTTCTGCGCCGCAAGCTTGAGGTCGTGAAAAGGCGCTACGGCAGTTCATCTATTGACTACGAACGACATGCGTTTGTGGCGGTTTCCTCTCTCTACGGCGTGGATCTCCTGTCTGACAACGCTGCAGCCTGTCGCAAGCGTCTTTTTGAGCAGTTCATCGGAGAATATGCCAAGGTGGCGAAAGGTCGCGTCAACGCCGCATTCTTAGATACAATCCGCACTGTGATTGATATGAACATCCTTTGCGGTAATGCTCTCTCGATGCGTCTTGTGGACGAGAGTCAGGAAGATACCGACGAGCCAATCATCTTCTCTGAGTGGTCTTTGGCGATGGGGGATAGGGTCAAGCGCCGCGATTTTCGCCTTGACGAACTTCTTGAGGGGCAGCGGCAGCAAATGAGCCTTTTTGGTTCTTCTGGCTCTCCTGCGTCGGAATGGGAATACGACGAAAGCGTTAAGGCATACATTCCTCTGCCGATTCGGGAATATCCTTTGACGAGCATTTATCAGATAGGAGCTGCAGCATGAGTGGATTATACGACACAACGTACAATCCTGACGTCTTGTCATGCCTCGCGAATCTATCGAGCGATGAGGTTTTTACCCCGCCCGAGATGGCCAACCAAATGCTAGATATGCTTCCGAAGAAAATCTGGTCGGATCCGGAAGCCACCTTCCTTGATCCATCCTGCAAATCCGGCGTCTTTCTTCGTGAAATAACCAAGCGCCTCATCGAGGGGCTGCAGGATGATTATCCCGTTCTCGATGAGCGCCTTGAGCATATTCTCAAGAAGCAAGTCTACGGTGTCGCACTTACAGAGCTGACGGGCTTGTTGTCTCGTCGCAGTGCATATTGTTCCAAATATGCTAACAGTCGCTATTCAGTGGTGGAATTTGATAGCTCTGACGGGAATATCAGGTACGGACGTTGCGAACACAAATGGCTTAATGGCAGGTGTCGGTATTGTGGTGCCTCGGAGAAAGAGTACAAACGCGATGCCGAACTTGAAACCCATGCGTATGAATTCATCCATCAAGATAATCCAGGGGAACTGTTTCCTATGAAATTCGACGTAGTAATTGGCAATCCTCCTTATCAGTTAAGCGATGGCGGCAATGGCGCCAGTGCGATGCCGATTTACCATAAGTTTGTCCAGCAGGGCATGAAACTAAGCCCCCGCTATTTAACGATGATCATTCCCGCGAGGTGGTATGCCGGCGGCAGAGGATTAGATTCGTTTAGAGCTGAGATGTTGCATGACGACCGCATCAGGGAGCTCCATGATTATGTGAATGCGTCAGATTGCTTTCCCGGTGTCGAGATTAAAGGCGGTGTCTGTTATTTCCTTTGGGATCGAGACCATAGGGGGCTTTGTCGTGTCTACTCGCATGACGGTAACGACGTCTCGATGGATGAGAGGCCATTACTGGAGGACGGGATGGAAACCTTCATTAGGAGTTCAAAACAGATATCCATTTTAAAGAAGATACGCAGCATGCAGGAAAAGCCGCTTTCGGAAGAATTAAACGCGGGCCGTTACTTTGGGTTCCACACTCGCGCCCTATGGAACGGTACCGACGGTTCTCTCCAGACCGCTGACGGATCTTCGTCATATCCAGTTAAAAAGAACAAGACGGGCGCGTTCGCGACTAAGGTGTATATCGCGCATGGCGAGTGCTGGATTGAACAGAAGAATGTCACGCGAAACGCCGGCGATGTCCAAAAGTACAAGGTTCTTATTCCGCGAGCCGGCAATCCCGGTGGCACAATTCTCGGAAAGCCGAAACTTGCTGAACCGGGGTCATGCAGTTCGAACACATATAACGTTTTTGTTCTTGGTGCATCTGCTTCTGAGGCAAATAACTTAATTCAGTATCTGAAGACGCGTTTCGTTCGATATCTTGTTGCAACCAGGACGGCCACGCAGGATATGGCTCCGAAGGCGTTTGAATTCGTTCCGGTCCAAGACTGGAGCCATGCTTGGACTGATGAAGAACTATTTGAAAAGTATGGGCTAGACGAGTCTGAGATAGACGATGTGTGCAGCTCGATTCCCGGAATGGAATAGCTATGCCTACGCAAGATTTCTTCCCTCAGCGCCCTGACGCCCATCCGGCCATCTATGCCTATTCCGATACTGATCCCAACCACAAAGGAATCCTGAAGGTCGGCTATACGGCCAAGGACGTTGAGCAACGCGTACGTGAGCAGTTTCCCGTACTGCAACCTGAGAAAAAGCCATACAAAATCGAGTTTGCCGAGTCCGCGATGCGCGACGACGGCACTTTTTTCCTAGATCATCCCGTCCATGACTGGCTCGAGGCCCACGGCTGCGAAAACATCAATGGCGAGTGGTATCGCTGCACGCCCGACCAAGTGCGTGCCGGCTGGATCGCCGTGCGCGACCGCACCGAGAACGACGAGGCGCGCGACCAGGACTTCAGCATGCGACCTGAGCAGGCCGAGGCCGTGCGTCGCACGCGTGAGTACTTCGAGTCTGTGACCGCCGAGGGTTCGCAACGCACGCCCAAGTTCCTCTGGAACGCCAAGATGCGTTTTGGCAAAACCTTCGCCACATATGAGTTGGCGAAGTCGATGGGCATGAGGCGCGTCCTCGTGCTCACGTTCAAGCCCGCTGTGCAGAGTGCCTGGCAGGAGGACCTAAACCGCCATGTCGACTTCGAGGGCTGGCAGTTCGTCAGTCGCGGCGGCAAGCAATATGAGGACTGCGATCCCCAGCGCCCGATCGTCTGCTTTGGCTCGTTCCAAGACTATCTCGGTCGAGATTCCAACGGAAATATCAAGGCCCGGCACGAGTGGGTGCGCCTAGAAGACTGGGACCTCGTGGTGTTCGACGAGTACCATTTCGGAGCATGGCGGGAAACGGCCAAGAAGCTCTTTGACTCGATCGACGAGGACGAGGAGAAGGCCGTCCATGAGGAGGTCAAGGTCACTGGCAACGAGCAGGACGAGACGTGGCTGCCGATCGTCACCAAGTACTTCCTGTTCCTATCCGGAACCCCGTTCCGCGCACTCAACAGCGGCGAGTTTATCGAGGAGCAGATCTTCAACTGGACTTACTCTGACGAGCAGGAGGCCAAGGCTAACTGGAACCCCGCCGACGGTGATAACCCGTACGCATCGCTCCCGCGCATGGTCATGCTCACCTACCAGATGCCGGAGGAGATCAAGCGCATCGCGCTGAACACCGAGACGAACCAGTTCGACCTCAACGTGTTCTTCTCCGCAGAGGGGGAGGGCGAGGACGCCCAGTTCAAGTTCAAGGACCACGTCCAGATGTGGCTCGACCTCATGCGCGGCCAGCACATGCCGGCCACAAAGGACGAGCTGAAGCTGGGCGAGAAGCCGGCCATGCCGTTCTCCGATATCCGCCTGCTCAACGTCCTGGGGCACACCCTGTGGTTCCTGCCGAACGTCGCGAGCTGCTACGCCATGGCCAACCTCCTCAAGGAACGCCAGAACACCTTCTATCATGACTTCAAGATCAACGTCTGCGCCGGTGCCGCCGCCGGCATCGGCCTGGACGCCCTGCCGCCCGTGCAGCGCTCGATGCGCGAACCGCTGGAGTCCCGCACGATCACGCTCTCATGCGGCAAGCTGACGACCGGCGTCACGGTGAAACCGTGGACGGGCGTGTTCATGCTCTCCAACGTCAAGAGCGCCGAGACCTATTTCCAGACCGCGTTCCGCGTGCAGTCGCCGTGGACGGTCAAGGACGACGACGGGCGCACCCAGATCATCAAGAACGAGTGCTACGTATTCGATTTCGCGCTCGACCGCGCCCTCACGATGGTCTCCGATTACTCGACGCAGCTCGCCACCGACCCCAAGAAGGGTCCGGAGCAGAAGGTCGACGAGTTCGTCAAGTTCCTGCCGGTGCTCGCCTATGACGGCAGCAGGATGAAGGAGATCAGCGCCGCCGAGGTATTGGACATCGCCATGGCCGGAACGTCGGCGACGCTCCTCGCGAAGCGCTGGGAGTCCGCGCTGCTGGTCAACGTCGACAACGACACCCTGCGCCGCCTGCTCGCAAACGACGAGGCTATTAACGCCCTCATGAACATCGAGGGCTTCCGCAGCCTCAACGATGACATCAAGACGATCATCAACAAGTCCGAGGCCGTCAAGAAGGTCAAGAAGGAGAAGGGGGAGAGTCTTACCCCGAAAGAGAAGAAGGAGCTCACCGAGGAGGAGAAGGAGTTCAAGAGCAAGCGCAAGGAAATCCAGACCAAGCTGATCAAGTTCGCGACCCGAATCCCCGTCTTCATGTACCTCACGGACTACCGCGAGGAGACGCTGCACGACGTAATCACCCAGCTCGAACCTGGGCTGTTCAAGAAGGTCACCGGCCTGTCCGTCGATGACTTCAACCTCCTCGTCGGTCTGGGCGTCTTCAATGCACCCCTGATGAATGACGCGGTCTACAAGTTCCGACGCTACGAGGACGCGAGCCTTGTCTACACCGGTGTCAACAAGCACGCCGGCGAGCGCGTCGGCCTGTACGACACGACGCTTTCCGAGTACGACTACCTCGCCGCGAAACAGCAGGAGTCGATGATCGCGCCGGACGGCTCTGCCATCGACCTCACCAGCGCCGAACCCGTCACGCGCCCCGTCGAGCAAATTGGGAAATTTCCTGTCGTCCAAAAGGTTGCTCAACAAAAAGTTGTACAGCAAACGGAGAAACCGAAAGCATCGGCGGAGCCTGTGTCGACCACTGTGTCGACCAAAACGGATTGGGTCGCGGACGTCCTCACCAACCGCGGTATCGAATTCGTCGACAAGCGCGAGAAGTCCGGTGCCTTATGGGCACTCGGCGGCGTCGAGCTCGCTCCGGCGATGGGGACGTTGCGCGACCGCGGCGCCGACTTCACGTTCAAGCCGAGCGGCGGCAAGGCAACCAAGTTCAAGGAGGCCTGGTATCTCACCGGGTATCCCGATGAACTGAACGATGACGTTGCCGAAGAAACTCCGGCGATCGACTACAGCAAGGTCGTTCCGGGCTATCGCGTTATTCACAAGGGCCTCGGCGGGGGAACGGTCAAGCGGATCAATGGCGGCTTGATCTCAGTTGCGTTCGATGACTCCCCGAATCGTCAACGTGCATTTACGTTTCCTGGTGCATTTGAGCAGGGGCTTTTATCTCATGCGGCGATGGCCGAATCAGACGGCCCGATTTGTCTTTAGATAGATATATCACTGTTAACTCGCTGAAGGAGCTTTTGGGATGGATGAAAGAACAACTCGTGGGCTAGCGTTTAAGCGGCGTGATAGCGAAGGTAATGTTACTGCCTTTCGCAATACAATAACTTCTAAATTAGGAATGACTGACTTGCAGGGGCTGTTGATTGGCAAGAGCGGGGAGTTTACTGAAGCGGTTGAGGCCTTTGAAGTCGAGGGGTTCGCACGCGATGCTTTGCTAAAAATACTCCTGCCAGCATCAGATTTAACGCGTAAAGTCAGGCTTGCAAATGCGATCGGTGTTCCATTTTCGGTTTGGATTCATGGAACGGACGACAAAGGGATTATTCGAGCCATTCAACTGGATGTGGACGAAGAGCGTTTGGGCGGTGTAAAGGTGGTTACAGAACGCCTGTGCACAGAAGATAGATTTATAGAATGGTGGGCTGAAAAAAAGAAAACGCCTCAGACAAAAAGATTTAGAAAACAGTATATTCAGAACAGTTATTTTGACAAACTGCTTGAGAGCCATGGCATGGTGTGGGGCGGCAATATCGATGGAGCTATATTCGCGCCGGACGGCAGTGTTGAGGCGATTGTCGAAATAAGATGTACGGAGAAAAATCCAATCGAGACTTATGATCCATCTCGTTATTACAAGGAGGATACGTTTACATGGCAACCCGTTCTTAAGTTGTCGAGAGATTTGGACATTCCGTGTGTATTGCTGACATTTAAAAAGGAATATAAGGATGGGGAGACGGGGGTTCTCGGGATTGCAGGCGTTCTCGGCAATGACGATAACGGACTTAAATACCTAGACGCTAAGCCTCCTTGCAATAACTTAGTTCATTCAGCTGACGAGGTTCGAAGGTTTGTGCTGGATATGAAGATGGCCCACGCGCAACTAAAGTAACCTTGATTGGGCACGGGCCAAGGTGAACTCCGGAATGGACGAGCTTCTACGATTCTCGGACTAGTAAGTTTGGTTGCCTCGCGGTGCCCTGCGGTTCGCTCCGGCGTCACATTCCCTTATCCTCTGTGCTAAAAGATCGTCTACCGGCTACTGTCTGGGTTCATGTTTAAATTAAATCGGGGATTCGTTGTAGTCGTCTGCCTCTCCTTTGTTAATGGCGTTGCGTCCGAGGGGCGATCATTTCTGTCGGATAGGCAATCCCAGTAACCGGATAAACCGGGGATGGGGAGATGCTCAATTGTTCTCGCGCTCTTCTTTCTGGTCTTGTCAGCCTCTAGCTCTAATGAGATGACGGAGGCAACCAGATCGAATTTAGAGATTGACCACCCGTTATCCGATTTGCGACAGTGACCCGCATTCTTTTTTGCGAGTTTGTCCAAGAGCTCTGGAAGGGTGCCTAGTTGTGCTGACTGGGTCGTGATGTCGACGATTACACTGCCATCCTCTAGCGAACCGTTCCAAATAACGGGATGAGGATAACCGCACGCTTCAGGCGTTTGAGTGCTAGGTTGGTTTTTGGGCCGATTGATTGCCTTGAGCCACTCTTCGTAAAGTGCTTTCGGCACGAGAGGGGACCGTTGATAATAAGGTCCAAGGGTGTGGTCAACGGCATTGGCTAGTTCTTGAAAATATAGCTGTCGCTTTTTGTTAGTAGCCATCGGGTTGTGCCCGTCTTTCCCGCTGACAGTATCTGCTTTGCGTCTTAAATTGACGGCAGTTGCATGGGGCGGCTTTTTACCAAGCTTGAGTTTTGTATTACTTGCGGGATTGCAGTACATGCCCGTTTCGTTGTCGTATCTAGAACAATACTTGCTATTGTTGCCAGCTGGAAAAAGGGTTTGTTGCATGTGCTGCATTTTGTCGGAAGTGCCCCGGATCGCAGGGCTTCGCATAGTAGATGCGCATAGAAAACCGAGAATGATTCCGGAAGAAAAGAATGAATCAATGAGTGGGAGCGGTCTATCAAGTGCTGGAAATGGAGGGCTTCTTGCATTGCGTCGCTGTCGTTGATGTTGACAACAAGGTACTTTCCGTCATTTACGATAAACCGCATGATGCCGATTGTGTTTTCGCCGTTCCTCGATAACTCCACCTTGTTGTAGAGCCTGTTCTGAATCAGGTTGAGTGCCAGAGAGTTGAGGCTATTGAGGTCCTGGACCATTGGGCCGGCGATTGCATGTTTCGTGCATTTTGAGGACGTTAGTTCCCCAAAACGGCGAATTTGATTAGCGACATCCAGGATGGATTCTCCGGTAGAAAGCAGCTTCGCGAATAATGAAACGTAGCTGCTGAGGTCATCCCGATAAGAAGGTTCGTTTATCTTCTTGGATAAGCTAAGACAATCAATGATGATGTCGCCAAGAACGGCTACTGCCAACTCATGGATATCGATGGCTAGTTGGTTATCAACTAATTGAACGTGGAAGTGCGTCTTATAAAACTCCCTTTTAGTTTCTGGCGTTTTAAGCGCCAGCGGGTGGTGGACAATTGAGTGCTCGCCTCCGCGAGCGAGCTCGGGCCTTCTATTTAGGTCAAAGACCATTTCAATGTAACTGGCCAGATTAGGTGCAACGGAATCGTCGGCATCGTTACTGCTTAGTAACTCAAGAGCCGGAATAGTAACTCTCGCGATGTTCCCACACTCTATTGCCCAAAGAGAGAAAACCTTCGAGGGCAAATAGGCATCGGGTATTTCATCAAGATAAACTGAATCGATGCACAATGAGCAAGCATTGAAGAAGAGCTGGTAGATACCGTCCGAATAGCCGCCGCTTATTGCGGAATCAAGCGCTTGTTTGACTGCCTCCGCGAGCTCATGCGTTATATCTGCCTTTTCGATACGGCATTTGTCGAGGTCATCGCCTGCGTCAATTATTCTCGAACAAAGCGGAGGAAAACACGTGGCACCTTTTTTATTATCTGAGCCTTCGAGATATTGAGCTTCTAGAATGTGCTGTATTCGCCGTAGCGAATTAAAGATACGGTGTGGAACGGGCACTGAATGGGCGTTACGATATTCGGCATACCAAGAGGACATTTCGTTAAAGAACTTCTCAAGATCAATTCTTAGGAATTCGTTTAACAGCTCTTTTGCAGACCAATGCTGTTCGAATTCCGCTCCTTCACATTCTTGATCCTTATCGGGTTTTGCGTTTGTCAGTTGTTTGCAACAGAGATGCAAAGAGGTATCTCTGTCAAACCGAATGAAGCTAGCCCTAACACGCCAGGTCAGAGCTATTAAATTGGCACCTTGCATATTTCTTAAACCAGCACAACTTTCAAAATCAAATATACTTTGTGCCATTGTGCCACTTTGCCGTGTTCAATAGGAGTCGAGCAAGAAAGAAGTCCAAAGGAGGACGGAAAATGTTCGACGGCACCCTGTTTGAACTGGTTAATTCCACCAAGCGCGATGAGCTTGAAGATATCGTTTGCGAAGTTATGACCATCTGTGATGAGCTGAAGGTGGGTCTTTCTGAGGAGCGCGGGCTCGGCTTCTTTGAAGACTGTGCCCGTCAAAGCGCCTATGAGCTCATGCTCGACAATTGTCGTGACGAGCTTGCTCGTCTGGGCTTTGAGCTCGAGTGGGGCGTTGAGGACTATCCGGTGGTCTCGCCGGTCCGTTCGGTTTCGCTTGCGCGGATCTCAGCGCATGACGCCGTTGGCGTCGAGTATTCGAGTCGTAATGACCTCGATATAGCTTGTTAGTCATTCTTTCTTCGTAGGCGGTCAAGCCGACCTGCTGTTTTATCGGGACTTCTAAGCAGTCCCGTTCTTTACGCCAATCACCCCAAAACTCAATCACCAACCAATCGGGTCTCTCTGAAAGGAAGATCATGAATACTTCTATTCAAAATGTGTCCGTCTCTCACAAGTCGAGCATCACCAAGATTGCCGAAGGCGCGTTGCTAATTGCTGTCGCGGCGTTAGCTGTGAACGGCATCATTTCCTTTACTGCACCGTCGTACATCTGGAAAGGTGAGATTCCTATGTTCACGCCTGACCTGTTCGATCATCCCTACGAGGCTCCAACGGCGGAGGATATTGTGTCGGGAATGGAGACGCTTGACCGGGTGTCGATGGCCGCGGCCGTGCTCGTTGCTCTGTATCCTGTATACCATGCCATTTGGTGCCTCTGCGCAGGTGCTGGGTGCAATTGCAAGGCACCTGTGTTTTGCGGACGGATGTCGCGCCGCTTTGGCTCGTTGAGCGCCTGTTCGCTTTTGGCCGTGCTTGCCGTATGTCGTGGGTTTGAGTGCTATATCGACGGCGGGGTCACGGGGGACAAACTCCTCATGATCGTGGGCCTTTTCCTCATGGTGACATCGATTGCGCTTGTTTCTGGATGCGTCCTGGCGTGCATTGTCAAATGGTATGAGCTCAAAGGTCCTGGGCGCTATCGTGGCGACAAAGCCCTTATCGCATGGTTCGGCCGCGCGGATGCCTTGCTGGACCGCGCAAGCTCAAACATGGTGTTGCTGTATGGTGCCGAGATGCTTGCCTGCGCGGCATCGTTGATTTTTGGATATGGCATCGCTAGCGCTATTGCATCCATCATTACGATTACATTAACCGCCTGGGGCATTGTGCTCGCCATCATCTTTATCCCTCTTTGCATCGGCTGTGTCTTGGCTAGCTCGAAGGACTAGAAGAGTGAATCTGTTCGCGGACACGTAGAAAGCCGCGGCATCAAGCTCAGTCTTGCTTTTCCGGGTCATATCCCTTTGTATACACGGTAAAGCTGAGGTCATCGATCGTTCCGGTGCTGTAGATGCATGCGTCGGGCGTGCTCCATGTGTCTTGGACGGTCGGGTCAGTCCAGACATATTCGGGCCCATCGATTCCAAGCAATGGAATGGGCCTCGCCACGTGGTCGGCGTTATTTATCTGTACAATGATCTCCAACAACATGTGCAGTTTTACATGCCATGAGCTGTATGGATGCTCATCTGGCCCCTTGTAATCCAGTGTGCACTTTGATTGTGGGCTTTCGGCGAGCTGGCTCAAACATTCAAAAAGCGTCGGGTACTCGGCTCCAGGAAACTCGACTTGTACATACCGATTGCCATCGCGGACAAATCCGTACCACAGCACGGGGTATGGATACTCGAGCCTATCCGGCCGCTTGATTTTCGCTCTACAATTGGGCTGGTTGACGATAGACAGCCACGTCCTATAGAGCTCATCGGAAATGAGGTCGTTCGCTTGGTATGCTGGGCCAAGACCATCGAGGACAAAGCTGCCGAGGCGCTCAAAATAGTGGGCACAATCCGTTAGGCCCTTTTCATATGCCGTTTCGGTCTTTCTCTGTATATTAAGCGCGACATCGCGGGGCGATTTACGACCAAGATGCTTCTTGGCGTTAAAGCGCGGGTTGCAATAGAGCTTGGTCGCCGCGTTATATCGATCGCAGTACTTGCTGTTAGGACCGGTCGGAAAAAAGAGCGAACCGCAGGTTTGGCATGCTATCGGCATAATGCCGCACAGCAGCAGCTCGTGAAGGATGCGGGCATAAAGGCTTGCAAAGGACCATTCCTCTTCGGTGAAGTAGAGCTCTCCTGCCTTTGAAATAACGGCTTGAAGCCCAACGAGCCTATTGAGGTTTTCCTGGTCGTTAAGCTCTGCATGCGTATGGAAGTCTCCATTTGCGAAGATCTGGTTCTCGCGCATAGCTTCGAGATAGTTTTTACGAAACGCCTGCATAAAGGGGGCGCTGTTCATGCGCTTTATTCCATTCAAATGCTCTTCGAGCTTTTGGGCCGTTTCGTTTCCGGGCAAGTGTTTTTTGGCTGCGTATACAAAAGCTTCGCCAAAGCGGATGATTGCCGGCAGCTGCTCATCGAATAATCGAAATTGTCGCGGGTCGCTTGTTTTGATGGCGGCTGGGAAAAACTCTTCGTTTTGCGCGAGCAGGCTAGGTGCCTCGGTGTTTTTAAGCAGCGGGGTAAGCTCCAGACATTCCTGATAAAAAACAATGAGAAGCGCTCGAAAGAGATCGATATTGGTGCAGACGCAAGCTGTTTCTATCTGAGATTTCGCCTTGGGAAAGTTGCGTATAGGATTGTCGCGGTCATACGGCACCGGTGCTGTTAGATTGGTCTCGCCGTTGGTAGCGTTAATGCTCATGTCGTTCGACTCGAGCTGGAGATAGGAGCTGAAGAGGGACGCCATTTCTTGCTTGTTGAGTTGGTCCGATGTTGTAATCACCGCGCGGTACAGGCGGTTGATCTCGTCGCACTCAATAGCGTTGTTGTTCATCCAGCAGCTGTAATAGCGATAGTCGGGAATCGCCGTGATGTTCATGACACACTGTCTACAGACATTTTTAAGGAGATATCTGGCCATGCCGGAAATCTCTCCGTGTGCATGGCTTGTAATGGCTTTGTCGAATATCGGAGCAAAGAAATCGAGGTCGCGTTCCTTTTGTTTTTGAAGGTTGATAGCGATTTCAGCTTCGTTCAATTCTGCTTGGGTGGGCTCTTGGTCGGGATCGTCTGGATCGAGCCGATCGTCATAGTCTTGCTCGGCTACACAGTCTATCGAAGCGTGTTGCGCATGGTGGAGAGCAGCAGAGGACTGGCGCATGGCGTTCTGCAAATCAATATAAAAGCGCTGGTTTGCTCGCTTACGAAAGTGCCCCCCGATTTCGTTGAAAAGCGAGCTTAAGTCGACGCGCAATAGGTCGTTGGCTATGGAGACGAGACTCCATGCGCTTGCATTGCCGGATGTGTTTCCGTCGCCGGCACAATCAATCTCCGGCGTCCTGTTAAGAAGTAGCATACGGGGATTGACAGGGGAGCGAAGAAAACCAGCCTCAAAACCCCAGCTAAATGCCTCTTTTTCGGACTTAGGCATTGATGCTCCAAACAGCCAAAATTTAAAACGCGATAAAAGTCATATTACGCGGCTGTTTGCGGTTGTTCAATGGAGTCAAGCGAAAAGGGTTAAAACCAGGGAGGCCGTTATGTCCGATCGCATCGAGCTCAACGAAGGAAACATTGATGTATGCGAGCGCGAGGTTATCGCTCTTCGCGAGATTATCGCCGCCGCCATGGGTCGCTTGCATCAGATGCGCAGGCAGTGCGAGCGAGGCTACGCGTCTTCGGAGGATTTCGAGAATGCGTTGGATGTTTACGGAGTGATCCGTGGGCGAGTCGATGAGCTTGACCAGCTTGGTTTCGAGTTCAGATGGTCGTCAGTTCCCGATGCAGGGATCGATGAGTGCGTCGGGCTCGAATGGATTGAGGACGACAGCTCTCCACGAGATCGCGGTTTCGATATCGCTTGTTAGTGTGTCCGCACGACTTGGTATCAATGTGGGCGAACAATCTCTAATCGGAGCCGACTAGAGGCTGCATCCTAGTTGCCGGCGATTCCGGTTTGATTTCTGTTGAAAGGAAAACATGAACACTTCTATTCAAATTTCGTCCAGCGCCGTTGAGCCTGCGTCCCGCACCGCCAAGGGCGAGGTCGTCAAGCTCGTGCAGGGCGCACCGCTTATTGTCGTTGCTGCGGTTGCCGTTGCCGGCATCGCCTCCGTCGCCGCTCCGTTTTGTGTTTGGAAGGGCGAGGTCGCGCTGTTTCTGAACGAGTCGTTCCACACCAACTGCTCAGTTTCTGCGATCGCGGAGTACGCGTCAGCGGCACCCGGGTCCGATTGGGCGTCGCTGCTCGTGGCCGTGCTCATCGCGGCCTACCCTGCCTACCATGCCGTCTGGCGCGTTCGCGAGGGGTTTGGGCTCAGCTGCAAAGCTCCGGTGTTCAGCAGGCGCGTGTCGCGCTCTCTTGCCGCGGTAAGCGCCTGCCTGCTGCTGGCGATGCTGTTCATGGGCTATGGAACGAGTTGGCTCATCAACGGCAGCGCGATGGGTGACCAGAACCTTGTTGAGTCGGGGCACAATGTATGGACCGTTTCCATCATGATCATGCTGGGCTGCGCCCTGATGTGCCTGTTCAAGTGGTTCCTTGCCAAGGGCCCTGGCCGTAATTTCGGCAGCGGCTTTGCCGTCGAGCTTGTCCGCCTTGCCGACGTCCTGCTGAAGCGCGCGAGCTCGAACCTGGTGTTGTGCTACGTGGCCGAGCTGCTTGCCTGCCTGCTGGCGCTGGCCTTCATTGCCGTGGCCTATGTCGTCGCGAGCGTGGCCATCGCGCTTGCGTTCGCGGCCGTAGCCTTGGTGGTGTGCCTTGCCGGGATTCCCATTATCCTTGCTGCCTCGTGGCGCAGGTAGCGGGGCGATCATGCGAGTTCTTATCGCAGCGTGAGAAGAACTTGCAGAAATCGCAAGTTCTTTTCACGCGATGAGAAAAACTTGCAGATTGGCGCGAGGACGACGTCCCTCCGCGCGAGCGCGGTTTCGATATTGGTCATTAATGTGTCCGAACGATTGATTGGAGACAAAATGTATCCGGACTATGAGTGCAACAACTACCCCATGAGCGTTACGGATGAGGATGGTCCGTTCCTGATCATGGAGGCGGAGCTGTCTGGCGATGTCGAGCTCAATGATGAGTTTAAGAAAGACGCCAGCTATAGATATTCGTGTGCGACTGTTTCTGCGGCGATTGATCTTTGCAAGTCAATGACGGACGGCGATGCCGATCCTTGGTATGAAAGTTGGGAGAAGGCGGTTGAGCGTTATCCGCTCGAGAAATGCGAGGATGCGACAACGCTGTATTGGATTGAGCCGACCGATCCGCACAAGGCGCTGTGCGCCTTCCATCCCCATCCCGATCTTGAGCGGTACGTGGCTGAGGCAATTGGCGCCGTTGACACCTATCTGCTGGAGCGCGAGTACTGTCCCTTTGCGGTCAGCCACTTAGATCTAAAGGATGTTGACGTCCTGCTCAGCGCCGCTTGGGGATTGGCTCGAGTCCTTAAAGATATTTGGGGAACTTGCGACCCTGATGTTATGGAAAAGATTGAGGATGCTACGTACGGTGCGCATATAACGGTTAGGGACCTGATCGCGGGCGAAGAGGCAGCCAAAGCCAGCGCAAAGTCCGATGACAATTTCTAGCCGCCGCGCTGAATGGCGCGCCTGATTGACAAGCCGTCGGAAAAGTCCGGACAGTCTGCCAATCTCGGTCGCTACATCGTTCCCTTGCTCGCAGCGTAATGTTCCGCCTGCTTAAGGGCGTCCTCGTAGGCGCGCTGCTTTGCTTCGTACTCTAGCGCGTAGCGCTCCTGCTCCGCTCGCCCGGGAACAGGCACGGTCATGCTTCGCAGGTCCATTGGGGCAAGTTGCACAAGCGCGTCTCCGTGCGAGGTGTCCGCCAGTTTCTTCTGCCCCTCATCGGACGACAGGTATGCCAGGACAAACTGGGCAAGCAGCTCGTCCTCAAAGGTAGCGCAGAACATGGCGTCGCAGGGGACAATGCTCTCAAACAAAAGACCGCGCTCCACGGGGCGCTCAGAACCGACAGAAAAGTGGCCTGGCGTGATGAGGGCAAGCTTGAATGGAGGCCCGACGCGTGATATGAGAAGGCTCGCCTCGCGGGCGTCGATCGGTTTGGCCTTCCGAAAATCTTCGTAGTCTACACGGCTTACATCGTAGATATCTGTATCGGGGACACGCTCAAGTACATCTTCTGCGGCAATGATTGCGCCATCATGAAGATGCTTTAGCGACAGGTAGTAGCAGTCGTGCTGTTGGTAACTGTCTGTCGGATCTGATTCGGGCAGTTTGGTTACAACGCTGCGGGCGGTGCCGCGGTAGATTGGCGCTAGCGACCCAAGGGGGATGAACATTCTCTCGTCGAACGATCCGCTCTTTGTATTGGGTAATAGGGGATAGATGCCGTTGCCCTGATCCTCGAGCCGATGCCAATAGACTGGATTCTTTTGATCGCCGTAGGCTCGGTCGACGGAATCGAGGAGCTGGTGCAGAATCTCATCGGTCATTTGCTTGTCGTCAAAGCTCCTGCCGTCAAAAAGGAAATACGGATCATTGGGCTCGCCGTCGCCAATAAAGAGCAGCGCGCGACCCTCGGCCTTTTTGGCAATGGTGTTGGGAAGAAGCACAATGCTCTTTAGCAGGCCGAGGTCACAAAGAAGGCGACGTCCATCTACGGCTCGCGCCAGATTGAACAGACGGTCCGAAATCTGAATGACGGCCGTGGCATGGGACTGAGAGCAGGCAATGGATGCCGCAAGAAAGATGTAGTACCACTCAGTGACCGAAAGCAGATCGGGGATGCCTGCGCTGCGTTGCAGCTGCTTCGAGCGCGTTCTGAGGAAATCCAGGACTCGCGCATTTGCCGCATCGATAGATGCCGGGAATTGGGATAGCGGTCGTAGCTCGGGGGGCCTGCAGTAAATGAGTGCTGATTCGTACGTGTGAGAGGCTGCGTCCTGCTCGTAGTCGTATAAAAAGATATTCTCCTCGATGGCAGTAAACGTCGACGTCGGGACTTTGACTCGGTTTTTGCAAACGCAAGCGGGCACATAATCCCATTCGTCGGTTGCTTCGTTGTAAACGCGGTCCTCAAACTCAAACGAGGCGGCCGAAGGTCGCTTGAGGTCAATCCCCAAAACAGACCACGAGGGGCCATCGACGTGCTCGCTCGAAAACTCAAAATCGCGACAGCACAGTTCAATGAGCCTTTTCGTTCTCGACGAAGGCTGATATTTCTCGACCATATGAGACACAAGATCCGATAGATATCGGCTCATATATGGCTTGAGATCTTCGTTTAAGCGAAGAGTTGCAAATTCTGCTTTAGTTTTGAGCATGCGCACCTCCTGCATATTCCCTATATTGCGCGGTTCGCTGACTGGCCCGTCGCGGCTCAATTGCCTTCAGTCTACAAGAAGAGCAGTTGCGGCGTTTTTCAGACGGGGCACTCAAATGAAAAAGAAAAAAATCGAATGGTGCGTATGAGGCCGTACGCATTGGGTAATATTTCGCTAGATACTAACACTAAGAGATTTGCATATCTCCTAGTTGTATCAAGCTACAGTGGATAAACCAACTAGTTGTTTCAGCAACGAAAGGACAGCTAATGAACGGATACGACATGTACAGAATCGAGCCGGACGCCCCCAAGAAGCCAACGGCGATGAATATTTTCGGCATGATTCTGCAAACCGTCTTTACGGTTGTACTCTACGTGGTCGCCATCGACATGATGTGCTTGCTGACGACGTGGCTCGGCGGGTTTATGTTCGAGATTAGCGAGAGCAACACGGTGATCCCGCTCCATTCATGGCGCCTGGTGGCGTTTAGGGTGTACTGGGTTGTGCTGGGCGCGGCGTTTGTTGCGGCGCTTGCCCACAAATGGATCGTGCTGTTAACGGGAGGGCGCGAATCCGACATGTGCGAGCTGCTCGGTGCAATCGAGAGCGCGGGCGCATTTGCATCCGTCGTCTGCGCGATCGTCTGTTTGCTGGGCTATACCGCGGCATTTGATTGTTGGGCTGGCGTCACCGGAAAGATGGCTTCGGATTCCCGTGCAAATGATTACCTGCTTTGGGCGGTTGTCTTAACCATCGGAACGATTGTCGAGTGGCGAATTGTCGAAGGGGTCCTTAACGCTCTATTTCCCGATGAGCACAAGTTCCACGGGCTTCGCTTTGCATCCGCCTGCGTGGTTACTCCTCTGCTTGCGCTTGTACCCACCACGCTGGTCATCATCGTGTGCGCGCTGGTGGTGGGCCTTTTTGCCGGGATTCTGTTTGCATCGCTTGCGATCCCCGTGGTTATCACGGTTATTGGCATTGCCATCGCTATGAGTCGCTAACCCACAACGCAATCCAAATATCTCGCATGAAGAAAGGAACGACCATGTCGGTATTCTCTAACGCTCAAAAGCTTCTGCTGCTTGCCATACTTACCGCTCTTATGGCTGGTGCCCTGATGTACGAAGTGTTGCATCCCACACTGTTTCCGCTGCTCAAGCAGGGCATTTTGCAGCTGCTCTACCACATTCCGGTCTTTACCCAGCCGGGCAACGTGATCTATCTGGAGTCGGCGACATCGCTGGCACTGTAGTGGTTTAAGGGCTCGGCCCACATCGAAGGAAAGAAAACCAATATGGAAAGGAAGGCGCCCATGACTCAGAAGCAGTATCGAAACATCGATCGCTACCAGGACTTGCTCAATCGAATTGCGCCTACGCGTCTGGTGGAGCAGACGCGTCAGAGTGTTATTGGCCACGAAGGAAGCTTGGAGGCCTTTGTGACGGCGCTGAGCTTTGAGGTCAACCGCTGCGTGATGTTGGCACGCGGCGCCGACCCGCGCGACGTTCTTTCGCCCGCTGCCATTTTGGTGATGGGCTCCACTGGCACGGGAAAGACCCACACCATCAAGGCCGTGGCGGATGCCGCGGGGCTCAAGCTGTTTGTGTTCGATGTCTCCACCATGACGGGCGAGGGCTGGCGCGGTGCCAGCATGAGCAACTGCCTGTCGCAGGTCGCGGACTATCAGGCTGCCAATCCCGGCGATATCTGTTTGGTGCTCTTTGACGAGTTTGACAAGGCAGTTCGTGCCGAGCCCGATGGGGGCGAAGTTGCATCAAGCTTTAGTCCATCGCAGTCGTTCCTTAAGCTCTTGGAAGGCGGGGAGATGCCGTTTGAATGCGATACCTCCAAGAGTGCGGCCATTAAGACGCTCAACCTCGATCAGGTTGTTTGCATTTTGGGCGGCGCCTTTATGGGCTTGGATGCTCTGGTGCGCAAGCGCCTGAGTGACAAGTCTGGCACCACGGTCGGCTTCGGATCCTCGTATGCCGCCGTGTGCACCGCCGCAAAATCGGCAAACGAGCTGCGAGACAGTGCGACCATCGAGGATGTTGAGACTTGGGGTATTATGTCCGAGCTGTGCGGGCGCATTGGCTCGGTGATTAACTTTAACGCCTTGAGCGTGGACGATCTGGTCCAGATTGCGTATGAACAGTACCTGCCCAAGTACAACAACATGATGGGAAATGGCGCCAAGATGGAGCTGATGGCAGATGCTGCTCGCCTTGCGGCGAAGCGCGCGGTTAAGGAAGGTGCCGGCGCGCGCGGCATGCTCCGTCAACTGCGTCCCCTTATGATGTACGCCTGGAGGGACATGCGGGAAGATACCTATATTTCCCGTGCGACCTTGGTCGTGAGCGACGGGGAACTTGCGGTTGCGTACGAGCGCTCTCATGAGCCGCGGGGCTTTTTGCAGGAAGAGATGGGGGAGAATTCGCCCTTTCTGAACGGGAGAGAGATTGAAGCCCTGGCGTTGGTAAGCGACTGGATGGAGCATGAGGACGAGGACGAGCATAAGCCGTATCAGCCTGAGTTTGCTTGGCTGGCGGATTTGGTGGACGGTTCGGCGCTCGACAAGATCGTGCAGGGCGGCAAGGCATTCGATCTTGCTGGGGTGTTGTTGCGCGGCGTTCCGTTTGATGGGCCGGAGCGCATTGCCGCCCACGAGCTGCTTAAGGCGTGCGCCTGCTACAACGACGTGCTCTATGCCGACAAGGAACAGTATCGCAACCTTGCTCAGGTGCTTACGCTCACCAAATTGGTGTACAAAAAATCGCCCGATTGCTTGCTGAGCCCGCTCGATGTGGTTATGAACGGCACGACTACGGGCAACGGTTTTCAGGGTCTTGGCGAGTGGGTCGATGCCATGAGCAGGTCCGAAAAGCCTTCGTTGGAAAAGTGGCAGTACCTGGCGGCCGGGGAGGCCCTGCGGATTTACGACCACTTTAGCAAGCGTCCCGACCAGGTAAAGGAGCTTGCCGCCGATGTGTCCCTGATGCGTGTCGCCCTCGCGGTGATCGACGCTGAGGAGCGCGAGGCGTTGGAATGCGATCTTGAGAAGCTGCTCGCTTCGTGCGAGTAGTCGCCGACTGCTTCTCTTTCCTTTCTTTTCTCAAGCGGCATAGATGCCATCGCTCAGCCGCCCTGCGTGAGTTTTTGTCCGCACGGGATGGTATTCAACACATGTAACAAAACAAGTGAGGGAGCGGCGGGGGAGAGCGAGGCGGTTTACAGAAATGAACATCCGTTATATGCGTTAGAAAAATAAAATTGTTCTTGCAACATACAAGCGGAGCGCATATACTGCAGTCATAGCGTATGAGATGGGGTCTCTAAAAGAGGCCAAGCACAGCAATTTGAGTTTATGTAGACGGGACTTGAGCATGAGCACCAGCAGTTTCTCCTTTAACAACGATAATAGTAGTTACATTAATCTCGAGACTATCCTTGGTTGCACTGTCGGTTCTCGCGCAGAGAACGGGCTTGTATTTCTAGATGAAGAGAAGCCATGCGGCGAAGAACTCGAGTATTTAGATGAGATTGAGCGCGAGCGGAACTATGAGTTTGGCTTTTGCGGAGATCAGTTTCATCACGATTCAATTCGCTCAATTTAATTACCCCGTTATCACCTCTTTTTAGCGGGGCAAGTTAGATCGACTATCTGTGTCAAACAACGGCTCACCGTGGGAAGGAATCGGCAATGAGCAAGAACATGAACAAGGACATGAACGGCAAGGCCTTGGGTAAGGCCAGGGCGGCTGGGCGCGTGGCGACGGTTGCTGCGGCGACGATTGCCATGACGGGCGGCTCGCTGCTGTCGCCTCTGACCGCGGCGGCGCAGGGTGCGGATGGCATTGGCGCCGCGGGCGCAACGGCTGCGGTGATGTCGCCGCTGACGAGCGCTGCGGCCGCCGGTACTGGCGCGGGTGCCGTGTCTGCAGCGCAAAAGGTCGCCGACCTGCAGGCTGCAGTTGATGCGGCGCGCGCTAAAGCTGCTACCGCCAAGGCCGATCTGGAAGCGGCTGCCGCTCCCTACGATGCTGCCGCCGTCAACCAGCAGCAGGCGCGGGGCGCCTATGACGCGGCCCGCGGTGCGAGCGATAGCGCGGCCTCCGCTGCTTCGGCCGAGCTGGAAAAGCAGCTGGGCGCTGCGCAGGACAAGGCCGATCAGGATGTCAAGGCGTTTGAGGACGCTCAGGCTGCGCTCGATGCTGCCAAGAAGGAGCTGGCGGACAAGGATGAAGCCCTGACTGCTGCCCAGAGGGCATCCCGTGATGCCCAGTCTGCGCTTGAGGCCGCACAGGCTGCTGCATCCGATGCTACGCCCGAGGCTGTAGCTGCCGCCCAGGCTGCCGCAGGGCAGGCTGCGAGTGACCTGGAACAGGCGAAGCAGCAGGTCGTTGATGCGCAGGCCAAGCTCTCGGATGCTCAAGACGCTGCCACTGCCGCCGCTGCCAAGCAGCAGGACGCGCAGGGCAAGCTTTCGGCAGCTCAGCAGGCAAAGGCCGCGGCAGATGCGGACGTGGATGCCGCGCAGACGAGCTATGACGCGGCCAAGGCCGATCTGGATCGAGCCGAGCAGGGCGCCGCGGGCCCGGAGTACGAGGCCGCCAAGGCAAAGGTGGCTGCTGCGTCCGAAGCGCTGACGGCCGCCAAGGCCGCGCAGTCGAAGTGCGAGAGCGAGCTTGCTGCCGCTGAGCAGGACGTTGCCGCCGCCGAGGGCGAGGTTCAGACTGCTCAGCAGGCAGTTGCCGATCAGCAGCAGGCCGCTGCCGATGCCCAGTCAAAGCTGGATGCCGCCGCTGCTGCCAAGACCGCTGCCGACGCCGCTCTTGACCAGGCCAAGACCGATCATGCCAGTGCGCTCACGGAGCTGGCCGATGCCCAGGCCAAGCTTTCGGCGGCCAAGGACGAGAAAGACGCTGCCGACAAGGCGCTCGATCAGGCGAAGGCCCAAAAGCAGCAGGCCGACCAGGCTGTGGCTCAGGCCCAGGCAAAGCTCGATGCCGCTCAGGCAACGGCGAATGCATCGGCGGAGAACTACCGCCAGGGTGCCATCGCATTCTTTAAGAGTGTGGGTGCCGACGATGCGGCGGATATCATCCTCAACTGCAAACTCGCTGGCTACAACAAGGTGGGCGAGGAAGTCGACGCGACGAGCCTGACCAATATGAAGCAGGCGGTTGTGTGGCTCAAAGCGTGCAACGAGTATCGCGCAAGCGTTGGCCTAGGCGAGCTCAAGGTGACATATGCCATGATGGCGACCGCCATCGCCGACGCGAACTTCTCCGATACGAAGGTCGCGCACGCTCAGCAGTTTAACGTGGGCGAGAATGTGGCGTGGAACTACGGAAGCAATCCGTTTAAGCAGTGGGTCGATCAGGAGAAGGCCATCTTTGATGCTGCCGCCGCCTCGCTGGGCGCGTCGGGCCTTACGGGAAAGGCCGCTTACGATTTCTATACAGCGCATAGCTCCCAGATTGATAACTACGCCGCACTGCACGGTGGACCAAACCCTTCGGTCGGACATTACATCAACGTGATCAACCCCGATTACACCGTGACGGGCATGGGCGTTTGCACGCGAGGGACGCTGTACGGGAGTACACAGGCGCAAACATTTGTATATTCTGGTCAATGGTATAAGCCGTATAACCTCAATCCGATGACGGTTGCAGAGTATGAGGCTGCGTTGAATGCGTGGTGTGACTCGTTGGCAAATCCCGAGCAGGGCGTGGATGCGGCACGCAAGGAGCTTGCTGTGGCGCAGGGCGTTGCCGACGATGCCGGCAGCAAGGTGAGTGCAGCATCGCAGGCCGTTGCAGCAAAGCAAACCCAGGTTGAGCGCGCTGCCGCTAACGTTGATGTCGCGGCAACCAAGGCCTCGGAGGCCCAGGCTGCCGTGGCGCAAAAGCAGGCTGCAGCTGACGCCGCCGCGCGTGCCGTCAGCGATGCCCGCGCCGATTTGAGCGCTGCCAACGCCGCTGTTGCGGCAGCGCAGGACGCCGTGGCCGCCAAGTCTGGCGAGCTCGACATTGCCAAGGGCAAGGTGGCTGCTGCCAAGCGCGCACTGGACGCCGCTCGTGCCGGTGTTGGCGACAAACGGGATGCACTTGCCGCGGCCCAGGATGAGCTAGCGGCGTACTCAGCCGATATCGCCGCTGCTCAGCGTGCGTTTGATGCGGCGTCGTCTGCACTCGAAAGCGCGCGTGCCAATCAGCGCGAGGCGGAGGCCGAACTTCTTGCCACCCAAGGCGATGCCGATCAGGCAGGCATCGATGCTGCTGCCACTCAGGTGGAGCTCGATATGGCGCAGCGGGCTGCAAGCGATGCCGACGCCGTCGTGGCAACGGCTCAGGCAAAATCTGATGCAGCTGCCGCCCGCGCCTCTCAGCTTAAGAATGCCGCCGCAGCACTTGCCAAGGCCACTGGGGACAAAGCGACTGCCGATGCCGCGCTCGATGCAGCGGCGATGGCCGTGAGCGATGCCGAGTATGACGTGGTGGAGGCTGACGATGCCGTGGTGGATGCGACTGTCGCGCGCGACGCCTCTGCCGCCGCGGTTGCCCGCCTGCGCAGAATCAATATTGCCGAAGCCATTGTCAACGGCAGCACTGACGATGCGGACGAGGTACTTAACGCCAAGATCGCTGCGGCCCACGATGCCGCCGAGCGTGCCGCGACCGCCAAGGCCGAACTCGATGACGCCGTGGCTGCGACGGATGCCGTGGCGCCGGCATACTTGGAGGCGCTCGCCAACTACACCGCCGCCAAGGTCGAGCTCGACCAGGCTATTGCCGAGCTTAACGCCGAGATCGCTCGCCAAGAGGCCGCCGACCGCGGAAACGGCGAGCAGACCCAGCCCGTCACGCAAGTGACGTACCAGGCCAAGCATGCGGAGGCAAAGACCGAGGCCACGACTTGGCAGACGGCGATGCCCGCCACGGGCGATGCGTCCGAGCTGCTGGGTGAGACCTTCGTGATCGGCGGCACGGTCCTGGTGGCCGCCGGCGTATTCCTGTCCGATAAGCGCCGCCAGCTGATCCGTTAGGGACAGGGAAGCGCGCTGTTTTTGGCGCGCACCGCAGGGGCATGGGCTCTGCGGCGCGCGCCGCCTTTTTCTTCAAGATTGATTAAGGAGGGATATATGCAAATAAGAGGAGAGGCCGCGATCGCCTGCGGATTCATGGCGGGTCTGGCAACGGGGTTGCTGTTCGATGGATGTTTCGACAGCTATATCAATCGATTCTGCGATTTTGGTTTTTCGAGAGGCAAGCCTTGGAAAACAGCGCCAGCTCGTCAAGAGGTGGCTGCGCCCATCGAGCCCCGCAGCGTGGATACCTCAAAAATCAAGGTAATCGTCACTAAGAACGGCAAGATTTACCACCGTTCTACGGGGTGCAAAAGCCTTCCTCAAAACGCCATTAAAACAAGCGTACCATTAGCGGCTGCACTCAAGCGAGGCAAGACGCCCTGCCCAACATGCTGCCCGCCAACAGTGTGCTCGATCTAGTTTTTTGGGTGTTTGATCCGTTTGGATGGAAGAACGAAGGGTAAGCCCTAAGGGATACAGATGCCGGCCCGGCCTGCAATTTCTTCCATTGATTTGTCCAGAGTCGCACAGCACGGAGGTGTTGTTTGATGTCTATTTTCGTTACCGGAGACGTTCACGGTGTTGCCGAGTATGGGGCGAGTCGCTTCTCGTCGCGCGTTTGGCCATTGGGTCGAACGCTGACGCGCGATGACGTTGTCATCGTTGCCGGCGACTTTGGCTTTATATGGAGCGGCTCGAACACCGACAAATACTGGCTCGACTGGTTTGAGTCCAAGCCCTGGACCACGTGTTTTGTCGACGGCAATCACGAGAACCATCATCTGCTGGCGGGGCTGCCAATGCGTGAGTGGAACGGGGGCCTCGTTCACGAGGTTCGCCCGCACGTGCTGCACCTGATGCGCGGCGAGGTGTTCGACATCACGGGGACCACGGTGCTCGCCATGGGTGGCGCCGCGAGCCATGACAAACAGTGGCGTCAGGAGGGAAAGACGTGGTGGCCCGAGGAGATGCCGAGTGAGCGCGAGATCAAACACTGTCGCGCCTCGCTCGATCGCGCGGGCTGGAAGGTCGACTATGTTGTGACGCACGAGGCGCCGGTCGATTTGGCTGACGAGCTGTGCATGGAGTGCAATCGCGAGTTCTACGACGATTCGCTGCAGGCCTTTTTGGGCGAGCTCGACGGGCGGCTCGACTACCGCACCTGGTTCTTTGGCCATTACCATGACGATGAATGGCGCGATGACAAGCATCGCCTTATCTACCAAGATATCGTGCCGATCGAAGCGCGATGTGCCGATGGGCAGGATGAGACGGCGAGTGACTATTTTGAGCAAGAGCGTTAGGAGGTCCCCATGATCTGGTTTACCAGCGATACCCACTTTGGGCACGAGAACATGCTGCGGCTCGCCGACAGGCCTTGGTCGACTGTTGGGCAGATGAACGACGCCATGGTCGCTAGCATTAATAGCAAGGTCGCTGCGGATGACGAGCTTTACATTTTGGGTGACTTCAGCTTTAAGATGACGGTCCAAGATGCCTACGAGTTGCGCAAAAGCATTGCATGCAAGCGCATCCATCTGCTGCCCGGCAACCACGATAAAGACTGGACGCAGCCTGCGGTGGCGGATGCTTTTATCGTCGAGCCGCCCATTTGCGTGCTCAAGATCGACCGTCAGAAAATCGTGCTGAGCCACTATCCCATGGTCGACTGGCAGGGTATGTCGCACGGCGGCTGGCATTTGCACGGGCATATCCACAGCTGTGGCGACGCGTATAACAAGTTCAACCTTCGGCAGGGGCTGCTGCGCTACGACGTGGGCGTGGACGCCAACGGCTACGCCCCGGTGAGCCTGGAGGAGCTCAAGTCGTGGTTTGCACAGGTAGACGAGCCGGTGTGTTGCGTTAAGTGGCCGTGGTGGGTCAACGCCACGGGCGACGAGCAGGTCGAGCGCGATCTCGAAACCTATAAGAGGGAAGTGGTGATCCGATGACGGTCTATGTGACGGGCGACGTCCATGGCGGCGCTGACATGCAAAAGCTGCGCGATTGGGATCTTGGGGAAAGCCTGACGAGCGACGACTATCTCATCATTGCCGGCGACTTTGGCCTTCCGTGGGATTTCTCTGCCGAGGAGTGCGCCGACATCGCTTGGCTGGAGTCGCGCCCCTATACCGTGCTGTTCGTCGACGGCAACCACGAACGTTTCGACCACTGGGCGGAGCGACCCATGGAGTTGTGGCACGGCGGACTGACACAGCGCCTGTCGGACACCTCGCCCATACGGCGCCTGACGCGCGGCGAGGTTTTTGAACTCGACGGCTCAACGGTCTTTACCATGGGCGGCGCCACGAGCGTGGACAAGGAATACCGCATTCCGTATTCCAGCTGGTGGCCGCAGGAGCTGCCGGACGAGCGCAACTTTGAGGAGGCGCGGACAAAGCTCGACGGCGTGGGCTGGAAGGTCGACTACGTGGTCACCCACACCTGCTCTACGCGCATGCTTTCGCCCACGCTTTATCCGGCGCCCGGCTGGAATTGCCCCGCCGTTGATCGGCTTACGGCGTTTTTCGATGAGCTGGAGGACCGCTTGGACTACAAGCGCTGGTACTACGGGCATTTTCATCGGGATGCCAACCCGGCCGAGCGCCATACCGTGCTCTACGACTGCATCGTTCGCCTGGGCGACGAACTCCAGCCCTGGGATGTTGCGTAGGGGTGGGGTGCCTGATTACTCAGCCGTTACGGTAATGTTCTCCCTGTGCTTGCGGATAACATCCCAGCTAAAATGCTCGACCAGCTGCTCGGCAGAGCGCGGCGTGGTGCCCGGCGCGATGCCTGTTTGTCCGGCGAGCCAACCCAGCAGCGCTTCGGGCGTGCCAAAGCGGGCGCGGAGTTCGCCCAGGTCCAGATCGCGGTCTCGTTTGGAAAGGCGGCGGCCGTCCGGTGCCATGAGCAGCGGAATATGTGCGTAGTGCGGCGTGGGCAGTCCCAACAGGTGCTGCAGATAGATCTGGCGCGGCGTGGACCCCAGCAGGTCGCATCCGCGCACGACCTCGGTGACGCCCATGGCAGCGTCGTCGACCACCACGGCTAGCTGATAGGCAAACACGCCGTCGCTGCGGCGCACCAAAAAGTCGCCGCACTCGGTGGCGAGTGCTTCGCATTGGGCGCCGTACGTGCGATCCACAAATTCGATCACGTCGTCTGCGAGGTCGTCGACGGTGGGCACGCGCAGACGTGTGGCCGGCGCGCGCAGGGCGCTGCGGCGGGCCACCTCCTCGGCCGAAAGACTTCGGCAGGCGCCACGGTAGATGGGCGTGCCGTCGCTCGCGTGCGGTGCACTCGCGGCGTGGAGCTCGGCGCGTGTGCAAAAGCAGGGATAGGTGAGGCCGGCGTATTGCAACTGGTGCAGGGCGTCCTCGTACAAGTCCAGGCGGTCGTGCTGGTAGTAGGGGCCTTCGTCCCACTCCAGCCCCAGCCAGGCCAGGTCGTCAATCAATTGAGCGGCAAGTTCGGGGCGCTTGCAGCGATCGTCCAGGTCCTCAATGCGTAACACGATGCTGCCGCCCTGGCTGCGGGCCGAAAGCCACGCGCACAGGCAGCTGAACACGTTGCCCAGGTGCATGCGGCCCGAGGGTGACGGGGCAAAACGGCCCACGACAGGCGCGGGGGCGGGGACGAGCTTGCTGTTGGTCGCCGTCGACGTGGCCACGGCGGGCGTTGCTATGTTGCATGCGTTGATATCCATGCGGACGAGTATAGCGCGGGGTGAGGTGAGGGGAGGCGTCGTCGATGCTCGCAAGTTGCCGCGGCCACACGTTGCGCGTGCCGGACCACCGGCTCGGCGCCTTAATCGTCGTCAATCAATCTAGCCCTCAAACGACAGAAACCCCGGCAGCTCTTCGCAACTGCCGGGGTTTCCGCGGAAAAGGGGGACATGATCCTCAAGCGGACGGCAAAGGGGCAAACCGTTTTCGCTCAACTGCTTTATGCCCCTCAACTGGCGGCTCAATCAGCGAATGCCGCGCCCACACAAAGCCGCTACACCTGTGATGGAGCTATGAAGTGGTATCTATTGCCGGAGCGGGCTATGCCAAGGAGTGTTCCAGATTACCGGCAGATAGGGAACGTCACCAGGTGCCGGCGGCGGGCGTGACTTTTGTCCCGTTTTGACGCTCCGCTGACTTAGATGTTCGTCACATGAACCCGCAAACGTGGGACAATGACGCTACTGGTACCACAGACAAAGGATGTGCCTATGAACGCCCCCGTTGCCCAGCCCTGTCGGCAGCGCCGCCTGTTTGCGCGGTTCGCTTCCGTCTGCGCACTCGTCGCGCTTGCGTTGTTGCTGCTGCCTGCCGTCGCGCACGCCGACGGCTACTCCATGAGCCAAACCTATATCGGTGCCACGGTTGAGGCCGATGGCTCGCTGACCGTTGTCGAGGGACGCCAGTTCGATTTCGACGATGACATTAACGGCGTGTATTGGGATATCAATACAGGCTCTAACCAGCAAGGCGGCTCGGTGGTCGTCAATGTGCTGAGCGTCGAGGAAGACGACACTGCGTTTAACAAGGTCGACAGCGCAAATAAAGGCGACGACGGCGTTTACACGGTGGAACAGTCCGACGACGGCGTAAAGATTAAGGTGTTCAGCCCTCACGAGAGCGGCGACAGCGCAATCTACTACGTGAGTTATTCCATGACCGGTGCGGTTATGAACTGGGCCGATACCGCCGAGCTCTACTGGAAATTCGTCGGCGACGGCTGGTCGGCGGACTCCGATGACGTCGAGATGGAGGTCTACTTTGCAAATGCCGCTGCCGGGACGGCTGCCGTCAAGGGCGATAACTTCCGCGCATGGGGCCACGGCCCGCTGACGGGCGACGTGTCGCTCGATGCGGACGAGCCCATGGTCACCTATACCATTCCCTGCGTGCACCAGGGCGAATTCGCCGAGGCACGCATCGCCTTCCCTAGCGACTGGGTGCCGCAGCTTGCCGCTTCGGGCGAAGAGCGCATGTCAACGATCCTGAGCGAAGAGAAGGAATGGGCCGACGAAGCTAACGCCCGCCGTGAGCACGCGCGTGCGGTTGCCAGCGCGATTGCCGTGGTGTGTGTTGTTGTGGCGGTTGCCTATACCGGTGTAATCGTGATGCTCAAGCTGCGCAGGCCCAAGCCCAAGCCGCTCTTCCAGGACGAGTACTTCCGCGATGTGCCCTCCGCCGATCATCCCGCGGTGCTTGCAACTCTTATGAGCTGGAACGACGTGCCCGATCAGGCATATATCGCCACGCTGATGAAGCTGACCGACGACCGCGTGATCAAGCTGGAAGAAGCGACCGAGACCAAGAAGAAGGGTCTGCTCCGTCGCGAAAAAGAGGAGCAGACGTATCGCATCACAGTGACCGACGAGGCCTGGAAGGCTGCCAAGAAGGACGGCATCGATCGCGACGTGCTCAAGGTCTTCTTCGCTGGCGTTAAGCCCGATAAAGACGGCGTCCGTTCGCGCACGTTTAGCGAGCTGGAGGAGTATGCCAGCGAGCGTACTGAATCTGTTGGCGACAAGCTCGAGGACTATCAGAGCACGGTTAAGGGCAAGCTGGAGGAGTGCGAGTTTATCGCATCGGATGGCACTATCGCGATGGTGGCCGGCCTGGTTCTCGGCATCATCATTGTCTTTGGCATTTTGGGCTCTCTGTTCTATACCGACTTTGCGGACGCCAATGTCGGCGCCGCTATGATCTCGATCCCCGTCACGATCGTGGGCTTTGTCCTGAGCTGCACCTTCCGCCGTTACACGCCGGAGGGCGCCGAGGTGGCGGCTCGCTGCAAGGCGCTCAAGCATTGGCTCGAGGACTTTACGCGTCTGAAGGAGGCCGTCCCCAGCGACCTGATCTTGTGGAACAAGTTTCTGGTGATGGGCGTTGCCCTGGGCGTTTCGAAAGAAGTGCTGCGACAGCTGGCCGAAGCCGTGCCTGCGGACCTGCGCAACAGTGACGATTTCTACGACAACTACCCCTGCTACTGGTGGTATTACCATCACTACGGCAACGAGTCCCCGCTCGATTCGTTCAACGATGTGTACCACGAGACCATCCGCGAGCTGGCTTCGAGTTCCGATAGCTCGAGCGGCGGCAGCGGTGGCGGCTTTTCCGGTGGCGGCGGTGGCGGCGTCGGCGGAGGCGGCGGCGGAACGTTCTAGCGAGCGCTTGCTTTGGGGTGGATCTTTCTGGGCGGTTGCCAGGGAAGATTCATCCCATTTTTGTGCATCGAAACGGGTCAAACTTTCCGCTGAGGACCTTCGCGCAAGGGGCAGTGGACAAAAAATGCCAAATATGAGTACTGTTGCTGCGTTGGTCACATATGTTTGCACATAATAATGGGCTCCTAATGAGAGTACTTCTCGTTAGGAGCCCATTTTATTGAACATTTGGGGAGCTACGTCAGCTCATGCAGCTGGTCGTCATGCCTACAAGCGTCAAAAATGTCCCAAATCGCTGCTACTAAAAAGGTAACAGTACTCATATTTGATGTTTTTTGACCAGGGCTATCTACAAACCCCCTAGGCCACTCATTGGGGACAGACTTAAATGACTAGTTGTTGGGGATCAGTCATTGGGGACGTTCTTAAATGACTAGGTGTGGCTGCTTGGGCTAGGCTGTTAGGTCGAGTTCGTAGAGAAAGCTTTCACGCGGCATGGCGTGGCGGCGCTCTTCGCGGTTGGCGCGGTGCGTGGCCGTGCGCTTAAAGCCGTGCAGCTCGTAGAACTTCCACGAGCAGTTGGAGTCGGTGTACAGGTGCGCCCTCGTCGCTCCAAGCGAGGACAGGTGCGAGACTGCGGCATCGAGCAGAACCGTGCCAACGCCCAGGCCATGGACATCGCGATCCACGGCAAGCAGCGTGACCTCGTTGTCGTGCGGCAACGGGCTGCTCTCGAGCAGACGGTTGTTGGTTCGGATGGTTGCGCGTACAAACGAGAGATACTCGGCGCAGGCATCGGGCTCCAGCTCACGCATCTGCGATAGCAGCGCGCGTTCGGTATCCATCCAGTGTTCCTTAACGGTGGCGCCGGAGCTCTGTCCCGCACGCGCGAGCGAAATGCCACGCGCCTGACCGTCAATCACCGCAACCTGCGAAAACGTCGACGACGAAAGGCAGTAGGCAAGGTCGCACGCGGCCTCGAGGCGGTTGTACTCATCGTTATCCGAATTGTTATGCCAAAGCTGCTGCAGAATCAGCGCGATGGCGTCGAAGTCTTCGGTATCAAACGGTCGGTAGAGAACCCGCGAGACCATGGTGCCTCTTTCTTTTGCGGATGCATATCGAGCACAGTTCTACCACGCCATTGGCATCTAATTATGGTGCCCCTGTGTTCCATGAACTCACCGTGCCCGGTGCCGTGCCCATCCCCCCGCTCGTAAACTTTTTCTGCACAGCCGTGCGTTGCGGGATGCAACGTCGCGCTCGATGCGCTACATTGAATCAGTATTTTCAATGCCGCTGCGCGAGCGCTGCAGATCGACGTATCACCGACTCACAGAGCACGGCGGCGTACCAGACAGGAGGACTGCATGGGATCTGATGTGAAGATCGCACGCGCGTTGATCTCGGTTACCGATAAGACGGGCGTCGTCGATTTCGCACGGACGCTGGTTGACGACTTTGGCGTCGAGATCATCTCTACGGGCGGCACGGCTCGTGCCATCGAGGACGCGGGCGTTCCCGTAACCCCCATCGAGGAGTTCACGGGCTATCCCGAGATGATGGACGGCCGCGTCAAGACGCTGCATCCCAAGGTTCACGGCGCGCTGCTGGCCCGTCGCGATTCCGAGCAGCACATGCAGGAAGCCGCTCAGCACGGCATTAAGCTAATCGACCTGGTCGTCGTCAACCTGTACGAGTTCGAGAAGACCGTCGCCAACCCCGAGGTCACCTTTGCGGATGCCATCGAGCACATCGACATCGGTGGTCCCTCCATGCTGCGCTCTGCCGCCAAGAACGCCGCGAGCGTTACCGTCATCTCTGACCCGGCCGACTATGATGCCGTCCTGGCCGAGATGCGCGAGACCGGTGGCTGCACCACGCTTTCCACCCGTCGCCGCCTGCAGGTGAAGGTCTACCAGACTACCGCCGCCTACGACACGGCTATCTCCCGTTGGCTTGCCGCTCAGGCAAGCGACGTGGCGGACACCTCTGCCAAGCTCGAGATCTCGCTGGAGAAGGTCGACGACCTGCGCTATGGTGAGAATCCTCAGCAAAAGGCTACGGTCTACCGCTTTGCCGAGGGCTGCGAGAACACCGCGAGCTCTCAGTTCCCGCTTGTGGGCTCCGAGCAGATCCAGGGCAAGCCGCTCAGCTACAACAACTATCTGGACGCCGATGCCGCTTGGAACCTGGTCCGCGAGTTCGACGAGCCGGCCTGCGTGATCCTCAAGCATCAGAACCCCTGCGGTTCCGCCGTTGCCGAGGACATCACGGCCGCCTACGACCGCGCTTTTGCCTGCGATCCCAAGAGCGCCTTCGGCGGCATCATCGCCTGCAACCGTGAGGTTCCCTTTGAGCTGGTTGAGCACTTTGCCGATCAGAACAAGCAGTTCGTCGAGGTCATCATCGCCCCGAGCTACACCGATGAGGCACTCGAACGCATGGCTAAGCGTCCCAACCTGCGCGTGCTGGCTACCGGCGGCGTGGACCACGGCGCCCAGGTGGAGCTGCGCTCCATCGACGGCGGCATGCTGGTGCAGGAAGTTGACCACGTGACCGAGGATCCCGCGACCTTTACGTTCCCCACCGATCGCAAGCCCACCGACGCTGAGATGGCCGAGCTCGAGTTTGCCTGGAAGGTCTGCAAGGGCGTCAAGTCCAACGCCATCCTGGTCTCCAAGGGCAAGGCCGGCATTGGCATGGGCCCCGGTCAGCCCAACCGCGTTGACTCTGCGCTGCTTGCCTGCGAGCGCGCCGAGGACTTCTGCGAGCGCGAGGGCGTGGAGAAGGGCGGCTTTGCCTGCGCAAGCGACGCGTTCTTCCCGTTCCGCGACAACGTCGACGTGCTTGCCGCACACGGCGTGACCTGCATCATCCAGCCCGGCGGCTCCAAGCGCGATGACGAGAGCATCCAGGCCTGCAACGAGCATGGTATTGCGATGGTCTTCACGGGTGCCAGGCATTTTAGGCACTAGGGCTTTCCCAAGCACCCGACCTTGCCCCTCAAACCGTCGCTTGCGTACATTTAGTACGCGGCGCTCCTCTTTCGGGGCAATCTCGGGCACTTGGAAAACCCTTAATGGGATGTTGTTCTATCCCATTAAGTTGATCGGTCGCCTGACCATATCGTCAAAATAATCTCTGCAAAAGACGGCCGCTCCGTTTGGAGGGCCGTCTTTTTGGTATAAGAGGACGGAATGACTAACACGAAAGGTATGACCATGCCCCAGATTGATGATGCAGAGCTGTTTGGCAATGCCGAGGACCGGCGTGCGTACGAGGACTTTTGCGCCAATCAGGAGGCGGTCGAGAAGTTTACGCTCGACAAGCCCGCGCTTATCTGCCGTTGGCGCATGTCCAACAAAAAGGTGCCCATGCTCAACCGTCACATTCGCGCGCTGTCCGAGCGCTTGGTGCAGGGCGAGCCGCTTACCCATAACATGCTCAGCTGGGCCAAGCAGCACGTTGAGTGGTCGCTTGCCGAGGGCGATTACACCGCGCACGACGGCGTGCTCATGCTGGTGATCGACGTTAACGGCAATGCCGCCATGACGGTGGGTGAGTACGAGCCGCTGGCCGATACTTCGGCCAAGGCGCTGCGTGCCCGCTCCGCCGAGGCCCGCTCCGAGGCCGACGAAACCGGCGTGGCGCCCGAGCTGCTCGCTGCCGTCAACAACGGCGAGCTGGCCTTTGTGGCGCCGGCGGACGAGTGCCTGTGTGGCACGGCGACGCTCATAGAGCAGCTGGCCCAGACCAAGGGCATCCCGGTCACGCGCGTGGACATTCCCGCACAGCTCAAGGGCGCCTTGTTCCTGGTAAGCGACGAGCACGGCGTGGTGCCTGCCACCGACGCCGACGCCGCCGAGTCTGATGCCGCGACGGTCGCCTTCTTTGCCGACGGCTACGAAAAGCTTCGCGCCCGCCGCTAAATGATTATTCTGGGACGGGGATTAAAGAATCATTTTGGTTCCCGCCACCGCTGCGAGTGCGAGGCGGACAAAACGCCCCCGCTCGCGAACAGTTCTGTCACCTTGGCGACGTGCGTGGCGCGCACCTGCAGTTTCGCAGCCATAATGGTGGCAAGACAATCAAGAGGGGAGCGGAATCCATGGCGCTAATCTATATCGTTGAGGACGACGAGCCCATTCGTCGTGAGCTTGTCGACATCCTTGCCCGCGCCGGGTTTGAAATCGAGGCCTGCGAATCGTTCGAGCATGTCTCGCGCGATATTCTCGCCGCCGCGCCCGACCTGGTGCTGCTCGACCTCACGCTTCCCGTCAAGGACGGCCAGCATATCTGCCACGAGGTTCGCCGCGAATCCGAGGTCCCCATCATCGTCCTCACGTCGCGCACGACCGAGATCGACGAGGTCATGGCCATGACGCTCGGCGCGGACGACTTCGTTCCCAAGCCCTATAGCGCACGCGTGCTCGTGGCGCGCATCAATGCCTTGCTGCGTCGCACCGCGGCGGCGGGCGAGCGCAGCACGCTCGTCCACAAGGGGCTGGAGCTCGACCTCGCCCGCTCCATGGTCACCAACACGCAAACCGGCACTAGCACCGAGCTCACCAAAAACGAGCTGCGTATCCTCTCGCTGCTTCTGAGCCGCGCGGGCAAGATCGTTTCGCGCTCGGCCATCATGCAGGACCTGTGGGACTCCGACGCCTTCGTGGACGACAATACGCTCACCGTCAACATCAACCGCCTGCGCACCACGCTCGAAAAAATCGGCATCAAGGGGTATTTGACGACGCATCGCGGCCAAGGCTATTCGGTCTAGGGGCCGGCTATGTCGTTTGGCAAGTTCTTTAAAGATGCACTGCTTCCCGTCGCCGTGTGGACGTGCGGCGTGCTGCTGAGCTGCTTTGTGCTGACGGTCGCCGGCGCACCCGTTTCTATCGTGGTCGTGGCGGTTGGCGTGTCCTTTATCTTCGGTATGCTCGGCATCGTGATCGAGTACGCTCGCCGTCGCCGTTTTCTGCGTCAGTTGGAGCGCGCGGCAGAGGAGCTCGAGAGTCCCGCATGGGTCCAGGAGATGGTGCAATGCCCGACCTATGCCGAGGGCGAGCTCGAGTACGAGGTCTTGCGCCGGGTGGGCAAGGCGGCATGCGACGAGGTTGCCGAAGGCCGGCGTCAGACCGATGACTATCGCGACTATATCGAGAGCTGGGTCCACGAGGCCAAGCTGCCCCTGGCGGCGGCCCATCTGATTTTGGAAAACCTGGATGGCAGCGAAGACGACCTGTCGCGTGTGGATGACCTGGGTCGCGAGCTGGCTCGCGTGGAGCGCTATATCGACCAGGCACTGTACTACGCGCGCTCGGAAGTCGTGGAGCGCGACTACCTGATTCGTCGCTGGAATCTCAAGACCTTGGTGACGGGCGCGATTAAAGCCAACGCGCGCGAGCTTATCGCGGCGCACGTGGCTCCGGTGTGCGAGAACCTCGACTTTGAGGTCTTTACCGACGAGAAGTGGCTCGAGTTTATTCTAGGCCAGCTTATTCAGAACAGCATCAAATATGCGCGCGAGGACGGCGCAAAGATCGTGTTTTCGGGCGCGTTGCTGGACGAGGGCCTGGCGAGCGAACGCATCGAGCTTACCGTCGCGGACAACGGCTGCGGCGTGAGCGCGGCCGACCTGCCGCGCGTGTTCGAGAAAGGTTTTACCGGCGACAACGGCCGCACCACCAAGCGCGCAACGGGCATCGGCCTCTACCTGGTGGCGCGTCTGTGCTCCAAGATGGGCATCGACGTCACCGCAGCATCCGACTCCGGCGAAGGCTTTGTCGTAACGTTTTCCTTCTCAACGAACAAGTTCCAATACTTTGAGTAGCCGGGCCGTCTTGCGGTGCGGACGGCTATGTTCCCGAACGTGAACTTGACTAAGGCAACTGGCGTTATGTTCCCGAACGTGAACATAACTATGAGGCTCAAATGGATCTCCCAAAACAAAAACGTGCAGCCCAAATCAGAACCACCCTTAAAAAGGGTGGTTTGCTCTTAGGGTATAACCCACGGGCCCCGGGCTCGCGTCTAAAGGCGCGGGCCCGGACTTCGTCCAGGCCTAGTGCATCTTGACCCGTGGCGCGCCGGTCGAACCGGCAGCATCACCCCCTCTTGAAGGGGTCCTCGTACTCCTTCACGCTCAGCTTGTCCAGTGCGATGTCGTGGGACTCCTGCTCCCTGATGTACTTGGCGATCGTCGCCTCGTTCAGGCCGACGGTGGACACGTAGTAGCCCTCCGCCCAGAACTTCCTGTTGCCGAACTTGTACTTGAGGTTGGCGTGCCTGTCGAATATCATCAGCGAGCTCTTCCCCTTCAGGTAGCCCATGACGCTCGCGACGCTGTACTTCGGCGGGATCGCCAGCAGCACGTGCACGTGGTCGGGCATCAGGTGCCCCTCGATTATCTCGATCCCCTTGTACTCGCACAGCTTCCTGAGGATCTCCCCTATGTCGCTCCTGATTTGGTTGTAGATCACTTTGCGCCTATACTTCGGCGTGAACACGATGTGGTACTTGCACATCCACTTCGTGTGGGAAAGGCTGTAGGCCTTCTGGGCCATGGCGACCACCCCTTCGACTCGAATTCTTGACGGCCTGAACAATCGTCAATATCGGTCGGAGGGGTGGCTTTGTAAAGCCGTTTGTCTCCACCCGCGTAGCGGGTGGTTTAAAGCTGGCCGCTGCGCGGCCAGCAGACTAAAGTCTTGAACAAAACGTGCCGCCCCAAACGGGGCCCCACGCCATCTTTTATCAGCCAACTCGCTGAAGTAAGGCCGCGAAGGCCGCGAGGCCGGGAGGGGTTTCCTAAGGGCACATCCCGCAGCCGCAACGCGGCGAGGACGTGCCCGTGGAAACCCCGCAGGCCCCGCGGCCGGTGGGAGCAACGCTACTTCACAACCAAAATGTCGCAGTCCGTATTGCGCAGCAGGAACGTCGAAATCGAGCCCAGGAGCGCATACTTGATCGAGGACAGGCCGCGTGCGCCGCAGAGCACCAGGTCGGGCTTAACCACGTCGAGCATCTCGTCCTTGAGCGTCTCGCGAATACGGCCGGCGCGAATCATGACCTCGACCTCGGGAATATCGGGATTGGCCTTGGCCTCTTCGAGCTGCTTGGCGATGGAGTTCTTAAATGCCTCCTCTAGGCCGTTGACCAGGTCGACCGGATAGGAGCCGGCGCTCTCGAGTGCCGTGGAATCGATAACGTGGCCGATAATCAGCTTGGCGCCGTTGTTCGCGGCGACCTTGATGGCGCGTGCGAGCACAAAATCCTGCTGCTCAGTACCGTCGAGTGAAACAAATACCTTGGTGTAGCCCTCGTTCATGGTTTCCTCCTTGGTCTATCGCACGGGCGCGGGGCTCGTGCGTCGGGCGGGCGCGGGTGCGTTGACCGCCGGACACTTTATCTTGTTGCAGTTATACCCAAGGATTTCGGTTTAACTGCTCGCAATTCTGTGAACGGGCGAGTTTTTTGGTAAGGGTAGGCGCGGTCGCACCGCCAACGGTTGATAATGGGACATCGCCCGCATCGTCCGCAGAACATCTACCGGCGGGTGTCTAACGAGGGGGTCCCTTTGGATATTATCGAGCTTCTAAAATCTGCCTTCATGGGCCTGGTCGAGGGCATCACCGAATGGCTGCCCGTTTCGTCGACGGGTCACATGATCTTGGTGGACGAGTTCGTCAAGATGAACGTGAGCGAGACGTTCTGGAATATGTTCCTGGTCGTGATTCAGCTCGGCGCCATTCTGGCCGTCTGCGTGCTGTTTTTCCACGAGCTCAACCCGTTCTCGCCCAGCAAGGGCAAGGAGGGCCGTCGCGACACCTGGGTGCTGTGGGGCAAGATTGTGCTCGGTTGCATTCCTGCGGCGGCGATCGGCCTGCCGCTCAACGACTGGATGGAGGAGCATTTCTACAACGCTCCCGTCGTGGCGCTGGCGCTCATTGTGTACGGCGTGCTGTTTATCGTGATAGAGAACTGGCGCGCGAGCAAGCGCGAGGAAATGGCCGTTGCCGGTTCGTTTGGTTCGCGTGCTGTGGTGTCGGGTGGACGTCCCGCCGGTGCGCACTTTGCGGCGTCCGCCACGGCTACCGCTGAGGATGAGGACGATGACGAGAATCTGGACTTTGGTTCCATCGCCACGCTCGAGGATCTAAGCTGGAAGACTGCGCTGGGTATCGGCTGCTTCCAGGTGCTTTCGCTGGTGCCTGGTACGTCTCGCTCCGGTTCTACCATCATCGGCGGCCTGCTTTTGGGCTGCACGCGCTCGGTGGCGTCTAAGTTTACGTTCTTCCTGGCTATTCCCGTTATGTTTGGCGCGAGTGCGCTCAAGCTGGTCAAGTACTTCATCAAGGGCGGCACGTTCGGCACCAACGAGATCGCCATCTTGGGCGTGGGCTGCGTTGTGGCCTTTGTGGTTTCGCTCATCGCCATCAAGTGGCTCATGGGCTTCGTCCGCCGTCACGACTTCAAGTGCTTCGGCGTCTACCGCATCATCCTGGGCATCGTAGTGCTCGCATACTTCTTCGTTCTGGAGCCCATGCTCGGCCTGTAACTTGGTTGACGCTGCGCGGCGGCCAGAGCGACAACTTGTCATTCAAAGAGGGCGGCATGACCAAAAGGTCTATGCCGTCCTCTTTTTTGGGCGATGGGGCGGGCCTGACGGCGGCGCACGGAGTCGTGGTGTGATTTGCGTCGGTGTCCGCGCGGCTCGGTATACTGGTACGGCTCAAACTATGGCGCTGCCCGCAGGCGCGCCGTCCGTCAGATGAGGAGTCGCCCATGACCCAGCCCTTGCCCTGGGAAAAGAACGCCACGGTACCCGTGCCGCCTGCGCCGGAACCCGTGCCGCTCGATGCATACACCGCCCCCGCTGCGCCGGAGCCCGAGCTCGTTCCGCTCGACATCTACGACGCTTCCGCGCCGGCGCCCAAACCTGCCAAGCCGCTCGTCGACATCGACAGCCTTAATCCCGCCCAGCGCGAGGCGGTCCTGACCACCGAGGGCCCGCTGCTGGTCCTTGCCGGTGCTGGCTCGGGCAAGACCCGCGTCCTGACCTTCCGCATCGCTCATATGCTCGGCGACCTGGGTGTTAAGCCTTGGCAGGTTCTTGCCATTACGTTTACCAACAAGGCCGCTGCCGAGATGCGCGAGCGTCTGGCGGCACTCATTCCCAGCGGCACCCGTGGCATGTGGGTGTGCACCTTCCATGCCATGTGCGTGCGCATGCTGCGCGAGGACGCCGACCTGCTGGGCTACACCGGCCAGTTCACCATCTACGATGACGATGACTCAAAGCGCATGGTGCGCGACATTATGCAGGCGCTCGGCATTGAGCAAAAGCAGTTCCCCATCAACATGATCCGCAGCAAGATCAGCTCTGCTAAAAATGCCATGATCGGGCCCGAGGACATGCTCAAGAGCGCCGATAGCCCCAACGACAAAAAGGCCGCGCAAGTCTACCTGGAGCTGGAGCGCCGCCTGCGCGCCGCCAACGCGATGGACTTCGACGACCTGCTCGTGCGCACGCTCGAGCTACTGCGCACCCGCCCCGAGGTGCTCGACAAGTACCAAGAGCGCTTCCGCTACATTAGCGTCGACGAATATCAGGACACCAACCACGTCCAGTACGAAATCGCCAACCTGCTGGCCGCCAAGTACCAAAACCTCATGGTCGTGGGCGACGACGACCAGTCCATTTATAGCTGGCGTGGCGCCGACATCACCAACATCCTGGACTTTGAGCAGGACTTTAAAAACTGCAAGACCGTCAAGTTGGAGCAGAACTATCGCTCCACGGGTCACATCCTGAGCGCCGCCAATGCCGTTGTTCGCCACAACTCGCAGCGCAAGGACAAGCGCCTGTTTACGGCCGAGGGCGATGGCGAGAAGATTCAGGCTTTCCAGGCAAGCGACGAGCGCGACGAAGGTCGCTGGATTGCCGGCGAGATCGAAAAGCTGCATGCCAAGGGTACGAGCTACGACGATATCGCCGTGTTCTACCGCACCAACGCCCAGTCGCGTATCCTCGAAGATATGTTCCTGCGCGCGGGCGTGCCCTACAAGATCGTCGGCGGCACGCGATTCTTCGACCGCGCCGAGATTCGCGACGTCATGGCCTACCTCAAGATGATCGTGAACCCGGCCGACGAGATGAGCGTCAAGCGCGTCATCAACACGCCGCGCCGCGGCATCGGCTCCACCTCGATCCAAAAGATCGAGCAGCTGGCGCGCGACAACCGCTGCTCGTTCTTCCAGGCCTGCGAGATCGCAACAGCCGAGACGAGCATGTTTAGTGCCAAGGTGCGCAACGGCCTGTCGAGTTTTGTGGCGCTGGTGCGCGAGGGCCGCCGCATGGACGGCGAGCTCAAGGACGTCGTCGAGATGATTGTCGATAGGACGGGCCTGCTGCAGGCGTTTCGCGCCGAGGGCACCATGGAGTCCGAGAGCCGCGCCGAGAACATCCAGGAATTCCTGGGCGTCGCCGCCGAATTTGAGGAGACGCACGAGGATATCGAGGGTACGCTCGAGAGCTTGGAAGAGCTGCGCGCGGCCGGTGTTGCCGACGTGCCTGCCGTCGCCGAGTCCGAGTCCGCCGTGGTGAGTGCGTCCGCGTCCGAGCCGGGGCCGTCCGCTCCGGCATCCTCGTTTGAGGCACTTGTCGGCGCTCGTGACGCCGCGGGCTCCAATCCGCTCGATAGCCTAGCCGCCCCGGCGCTCTCGCCGCAGGATGCCCTGGCCGCCGCCATCGCGGGCAACGCGTATGCCGTGCCAACAGAGCTACCGGCGGGCGCCGTGCATGCCGACGAGATCGAGCGCACCTACGGTCCGCTCACCTGTAAGGCGCTGCCGGCACTCATGGAGTGGCTGGCCCTGCGCTCCGACTTGGATTCCCTGGCCGGCGAGACGCATGCCATTACCATGATGACCATCCACTCCGCCAAGGGCCTGGAGTTCCCGGCGGTGTTCGTGGCCGGCATGGAGGAGGGCATCTTCCCGCACGTGCACGACTTTGGCGGCAGCGATGATCCGGGCAAGCTCGAGGAGGAGCGTCGCCTGGCCTACGTCGCCATCACGCGTGCTCGCAAGCGCCTGTTCCTGACCTATGCGGCCACGCGTCGCACTTACGGCTCGACCTCTGCCAACCCGCGCTCGCGCTTCCTCAACGAGATTCCGTTCGAGGACATCGAGTTTAGCGGCATCGGTTCTGCCGGTTTTGAGGGCACGGGCTGGGAGAAACGCGGCGACCGTCACGGCACCTTTGGCTCGGGCATGGGCTCGGATATGTATGGCGGCAAGGTGTTTGGCTCGCATACGCGCTCGACCGGCGGTTCCGGTTCGCGCGGCGGATCGAGCTTCGACGATTTCTTTGGCGGCAGCAGCTATGGGACCGAGCGCCATCGTGGGGTCTCGCCCGACGCCGGCCGTGTTGCCTCGACCTTTGGCTCGGGCGCGCCGCGAGCCAAAAAGCCGTCGTCCAAGGTGTCGCCGACGGTGGAGCGCAAGGTCGATCGCGCCAGCGCGTCGCAGGACTTTGCCGCGGGCGATACCGTGAGCCACAAGACCTTTGGCACGGGTACCGTGATCTCGGTCGCCGGAGACATGATCGAGGTCCAGTTCGAAAAGACCGGCCAGACTAAAAAGCTCATGAAGGGCTTTGCACCGATCGTCAAGTTGTCGTAATCCCGGCGGACCCGAGCAGGCGATCAAACCCCGCGCCCCATCCCGGCGAGCGCTCGGGGATCGATAGCTTACAGATGCGAGACGATCAGTTCCATCTTGCCTTCGAGGTCAATGTCGCTGACGGTGCTCGGAGCCAGCAGGTGGCTGCCCTTGTGGACGGGGTCGCCGCAGACGGTGCCTTCGCCGTCGATGACCGACAGACACATGAAGGGCCAGCGCTGGTCGAGGGTCTTGCTGCCGTCGACGCGCACGCGATCGACGGTGTAGCAGGGGTTGGACTCGAGCTCGGTCACGCCATCGACCTCGGGCGCGGTCACCGTGCCGTCGGTCGGAGCCTGCGCGTTAAAGTCGATGCAATCGAGGCTCTGCTCAATGTGCAGCGGGCGCAGCTTGCCGTCGGTGCCGGGGCGGTCGTAGTCGTACAGGCGATACGTCACGTCGCTCGATTGCTGCGTCTCTAAAATGAGCGTGCCGGTCTTGATGGCGTGCACGGTACCGGAATCAATCTGGAAAAAGTCACCCTTGTGAATCGGCAGCACGTTGAGCATGTCGTCCCAGTGGCCGTCTTCGATCATCTGTGCGGCCTCGGCACGATCCTTGGCGCGCTGCCCGACGATAATCGTGGCGCCGGGCTCGCAGTCCAGCACGTACCAGCACTCGGTCTTGCCCAGGCTACCGTTCTCATGCTCGGCGGCATACTCGTCGTTGGGATGAATCTGGATCGAAAGGTCGTCCTTGGCGTCCAGGATCTTAATGAGCAGCGGGAACTCCTTGCCCTCGCAGTTGCCAAAGAGCTCGCGGTGCTCGGCCCACAGCCACGACAGTGTGTGGCCGGCATACGGGCCCTCCGCGATCTGGCAGTCGCCGTTGGGGTGTGCCGAGATGGCCCAGCACTCACCGATGGGACCCTCGGGAATGTCGTAACCAAATACGGTTTCGAGCTGGCGGCCGCCCCAGATCTTCTCGTGGAAGATCGGCGTCAGTTTAATCAAATCGGACATGTTCATACTCCCATGGTGTTGCGCGGCCGCCCGCTCTAATCGAGTCATAACGAGCGCCCGCATGACTACAAAAACCTATGCCAACGTTACGTTGTGCAGCTCAAAGCGGTCGCCGACGTTGCGCGAAATCGAGTACTCAAAGGCGTTGCCGCTATCCAAAAAGCCAATCTGGTTGAGTTCGAGCAGGGGAGCGCCGGGTTTGGTGCCCAGACGCTCGGCCTCTTCCTCGGTTGCCGCCACGGCGCGGATGGTGCGGTGGAAGCTCGAAATCTTCAGCCCGCATTGCTCGCGGATAAAGCTATAGACCGATCCGTACAGGTCCTTCTTTTTAAGGCCCGGTATCAGCTCGAGAGGCATGTAGGTGTACTCGATGACGATGGGCTTCTCGTCGACCTGGCGCACGCGCACGATGTGATAGGCAAAGTCGTCCTCGGCAATTCCCAGCTGAGTAGCGACGTCCGCTGGTGGATTGACAATCGAGAAATCGTAGACCACCGAGGTCACTTTCTCCCCGCGATGCTCGTACGAAAAGCCTTGGGCACGGTCGTTCTTGCCTTGGAAAAACACCTGGCCGGGAAGCCCCGCCGTGTCCTTAACGTAGGTGCCCGATCCGCGCCGGCTGGTGACAAGGCCCTCCTCGGTGATCTGCTCGATAGCTCGTTTGACGGTGATTTTGGAAACGCTATAGAGCTCGCAGAACTCAACGACGGTGGGTAGCTTGTCGCCCGGCTTTAGAGCGCCGTCCTCGATGCTTCGGGCGATATCTGCAGCTATCGCCTCATATTTGGGAATCATGGAACCTCCTTTCCAGTTTGATTGAGTATAAAAGAAAGTATAGTCAACACCTAAGCATCCCTATTGTGTTTTTGAAAAGTTCGAGAAAGGTTTAATTAAAAAACGCTTCTCTTTAAAAACTAGAGCGCTCTAAATGAATATGCATTCGAATAATGTGGTATTGAGCAAATTGATCGACTCGAGGATGGGGTTGAGCCGTTTTACCGCCCAACGAACCAAATACCATGCCCTGCGTTTTCACAGATAAAACCTGCCAAAACAAACCTGTCCCTTTTTGGCAGGTTTTTGCCTTGGGAGCGGTACCATACAGGCAATGTTTAAACGAGAAAGGCGGGCTCCCATGGAACCTAAGCAGTATTACATCGGCATCGACGTCGGCGGCACTTCGGTTAAGGAGGGCCTGTTCGACGAGGATGGTAACCTGCTGGCCAAGGCCAGCGTGCCCACGCCGCCTATCGTTGACGCCGCGGGCTTTGCCGCGGTGACCGAGGCTATCGACCAGGTGGTCGCCAAGGCCCAGATTCCGCGCGCCTTTGTGGCGGGTATTGGCCTGGCCGTTCCGTGCCCCATCCCGGCATCGGGCGATGCCAAGGTCAAGGCCAACATTGCCATTAACCTGCCCGAGCTAAGAGTCGCCATTCAGGAGCACTGCCCCGACGCGGTTGTTAAATACGAGAACGATGCCAACGCCGCTGCCATGGGCGAGGCCTGGCTCGGCTCTGCCAAGGGCGTACAGAACGTGGTGATGGTCACCATTGGTACCGGCGTGGGTGGCGGCGTTATCGTCAACGGCGACGTGGTGTCGGGCGTTGTGGGCGCCGGCGGCGAGATTGGCCACATGTGCCTGAACCCCGAAGAGGAGCGCACCTGCGGCTGCGGCGGACATGGCCACCTGGAGCAGTATTCCAGCGCCACCGGCGTGGTGAGCAACTACCTTGCCGAGTGCAAAAAGGCCGGCGTCGAGCCCATCGAGCTCACTGGGCCTTCTGATTCCAAGGACGTGTTCCAGGCCTGCCGCGAGGGCGACAAGCTCGCGCTGGCCGCGGCCGATACCATGGCCGACTATCTCGGCCGCGCACTGGCGCTTATCGCCAACGTGGTTGATCCCGAGATGTTCCTCATCGGCGGCGGCGCCTCCGCCTCGGCCGATGTCTACCTCGACAAGGTCCGCGAGCACTTTAAGCAGTACGCGCTTTCCGCCTCGCGCGAGACGCCCATTAAGGTCGCTTCGCTCGAAAACGACGCCGGCATCATCGGTGCCGCCTACGTAGCCCTGCGCGCCGCCGGCAAATAGTTGGTGCAAGGGGGACAGGTTACTTTGCACCAACATGGTGCAAAAGGGACAGCCTTGGCCCCCGTGCCTGCGCCCCAAAATATGCCGTGGCCCTTCCGTCTGCGAAGGCTCGGCATCGGCGTGCTACCATAGCTACGTCCAAGTACACATATCAAGTGGAGGATATCCATGGCAAACGTTCTTGTCTTTGGTCACCAGAACCCCGATAACGACGCCATCATGAGCGCCGTCGTCCTGTCCCAGCTGCTCAACCAGGTTGAGTATGCCGGCAACACCTACGAGGCCTGCGCCCTTGGTCAGCTTCCGGCCGAGTCCGCCAAGCTGCTTGCCGACGCCGGCATTGCCGAGCCCCGCGTGATCGAGTCCGTCGAGGCCGGTCAGCTCGTCGTTCTCACCGACCACAACGAGTCTGCCCAGTCCGTCGCCGGTCTTAAGGACGCCACGGTCTTTGGCGTTGTCGACCATCACCGCATCGGCGACTTCGAGACCGCCGGCCCGCTGCATTACATCTGCCTGCCCTGGGGCTCCAGCTGCACCATCGTCACCAAGCTCGCCGGCGTGCTCGGCGTTGAGCTTTCCGACGTCCAGGCCAAGCTGCTGCTCTCGGCCATGATGACCGACGCGCTCATGCTCAAGAGCCCCACCACCACCGATGTCGACCGCGCCGTCGCCGCCAAGCTCGGCGAGCAGGTGGGCGTCGACCCGGTCAAGTTTGGCATGGAGGTCTTCCTCACCCGTCCGTCCGGCTCCTTCACTGCAGCCGAGATGGTCGGCAACGACATCAAGATGTTCGAGCCCGCTGGCAAGAAGCTGCTCATTGGCCAGTACGAGACCGTCGACAAGAGCCGCGCACTCGGCATGATCGACGAGATCCGCGAGGCCATGCGCGCCTACGCCGCCGAGAAGGGCGCCGACGGCATTGTCCTGTGCATCACCGACATCATGGAGGAGGGCTCGCAGGTCCTGCTCGAGGGCGAGACCGAGGCTGCTCAGAAGGGCCTGGGCATTGCCGACGAGCACGACGGCGTCTGGATGCCGGGCGTCCTCTCCCGTAAGAAGCAGGTCGCTGCCCCCATCATGGCCGCCTGCTAGGTTTAGTTGACCAAACGCCCCGACCGGATCGCGGACGCCCCGCGCTCCGGTCGTTTTTTTGTGCACGTCGCCGCGTCGTCTCTTGGACAGGCGTGCCTGTGCCGTTGAGCAAATAATGTTCAACCTGTGGTTCCGCTTTTCGGCCGCGCTTGCGCGCTTGTCGCGCAGGGTAGGCTAGATGCAAGCGTAATACGTTAGAGCGCGGCGCCGCCATCTGGGCGGGCCGTGCTTTTTTAAGACGGGAGCTTTCCCGTGAAAGGAGCCGCCCATGGCAGCAACTGAGCAGCTGTTCAATGTTCGTGAGCGCAAGCGCTTTGAACGTCACGACATCTGGGAGCGCATTGCCGAGAACGGCACCATTTCTGCCGCCGTCATGGTGATCGCCGCCATCGCCGCCGTCATCTGCGCCAATACCGATGCCTACGAGGCCATCCATCACTTTTTGGAGACCCCGCTGTATGTGGGTCTGGGCAACCTTACGGCTGGTCTCACCGTTGAGCTTTTCGTCAACGACTTCCTCATGGCGATTTTCTTTTTGTTGGTGGGCATTGAGCTTAAGTACGAGATGACGGTCGGCGAGCTCAAGAATCCGCGTCAGGCCATGCTTCCCATGTTGGCGGCGGTGGGCGGCGTCGTCGTTCCCGCCTGCATCTACCTGATCTTTAACCATGCCGGCGCCCGCAACGGTTGGGCCATCCCCATGGCAACCGATATTGCCTTTGCGCTGGGCGTGCTGTCGCTTTTGGGCAACCGCGTTCCCAACGGCGTGCGCGTGTTCTTCTCGACGCTCGCTATCGCCGACGACCTGATCTCCATCGCCGCCATCGCCATCTTCTACGGTCAGAGCCCCAATCCGTTTTGGTTGGGCGCCGCCGCGCTTGTGACCTGCGCGCTCGTGTGGCTCAACAAGACGCAGCATTACCGCCTTGCCCCGTATTCGGTACTGGGGCTGCTGTTGTGGTTCTGCATGTTCAAGAGCGGCGTACATGCCACGCTTGCTGGCGTCATCCTGGCCTTCACCATTCCGGCCAAGTGCGGCGTCAAGCTCGATAGTCTCACCGATTGGCTGGGCGAGTGCCTGCCGCTGCTCGATGACCGCTACGACGACGAGGCGCACATCCTGGGCCAGCACGACTTTACCGTCTCGACCACCAGGGTCGAGCGCGTCATGCACCGCGTGACCCCGCCGCTCATCCGCATGGAGCGTCTGATCTCCACGCCGGTCAACTTTGTGATTCTGCCGATCTTTGCGTTCGTAAACGCGCAGGTTCGCCTAGTGGGCGTGGACATGAGCACGCTGCTCACCGACCCGGTGACGCTCGGCGTATATTTTGGCATGCTGCTGGGCAAGCCGATTGGCATCTTTGGCATGACGTTTGCCCTGGTTAAGCTCAAGATCTCCGAGCTGCCGCGCAACGTTAACTGGCACATGATTGCCGGCGTGGGCATTCTGGGCGGTATCGGCTTTACCATGTCGATCCTCATCAGCGGCCTCGCCTTCCCGACGGCCCAGTTTGAGGTTCTGGCCGCCAAGGCCGCTATTCTCGCCGGCTCTGTCACCGCGGCCGTACTTGGCATGATCTACATGAGTGTGATCTGCAAGCACCCCGCGCCCAAGGACGAGTAAGAGCACATACAAGTTTGAAAACGCCGCCTGTGAACACCATCACAGGCGGCGTTTTAGTCATTGGGTAGTCATTGGGGACAGACTTAAATGACTACCCAAGTGCCGGCAGGTTGGGACTACTCATTTAAGTCTGTCCCCAATGAGTGGTTCTATTCCACCGTTCCGTAGACGGCGCCCCAGCCGTGGGCGGCAAGGGCGGAGTTGAGCTGGTCGCAAAGTGACTGGCGGTCGTAATAGCCGGGCGGTAGCAGGTTGACAATCTCCATGAGGTCGGGCGCCAGGTCCAAGATTTCGGCCTGTACGATCAGATCCAGGCGGTCGATGGCGTGGCGATCGTAAAACAGCCCGTCGACCAGGCGTTGCAGGTCGCCGAATTCCTCAGCCCTAAACGAACCGTATTCCATAATGCCTCCTTGGGCGCCCCACGCCGGCATGCGCGGCGATGTCGTAATTCATTGCGATGGACTTAATCTATCACGGCTTCATACCGTTGCGGCGGTGGCGGTCTATACTTAGACGAACTGCAACGTACCGCTTCGCGAAAGGTCGCACCCATGCAGACGATCTACCAGAAGATGGAAACCACCGAACTCGATGCCGCCATTGAGGCGCTCAAAGCCGAGGTCGCCGAGGTCAAGGCCAAGGGCCTGGCGCTCGATATGGCCCGCGGCAAGCCGTCGCCCTCCCAGGTGGACATCTCTCGACCCATGCTCGATATCCTCAATGCCGATGCCGATCTGCACGACGGCAACGTCGACTGCTCCAACTACGGCTGCTTTGAGGGCATTCCCTCGGCACGCAAGTTGGCAGGGGAGTTCCTGGGCTGCCCCGCCGAGCAGACGCTCGTGCTAGGTTCGTCGAGCCTTTTGATCGAGCATGACATCGCCGGCATGTTCTGGCGCTGTGGCTCGTGCGGCAGCGAGCCCTGGGACGCCTACGAGGCCGCGCACGACGGCAAGAAGGTCAAGTTCCTGTGCCCGGTTCCCGGCTACGATCGCCACTTTGGCATTACCGCCGACTTGGGTATCGAGAACGTTCCCGTCGCGATGACCGACAACGGCCCCGATATGGACGAGATCGAGCGCCTCGTTGCCGCCGACGATTCCATCAAGGGCATCTGGTGCGTGCCCAAGTATTCCAACCCCACGGGTATCACCTTTAGCGAGGACACCGTGCGCCGCCTGGTCGAGATGCCCACGGCCGCGCCCGATTTCCGCATCTTCTGGGACAACGCCTACTGCGTGCACGACCTGTACGACGAGACCGACGAGCTCGCCAACATCTTCGATCTTGCCCGCACGGCGGGCGCCGAGGATCGCGTGGTGGCCTTTGCCTCGACGTCCAAGATCACCTTCCCGGGCGCCGGCATCGGCTTTATCGGTGCGAGCTCCGCGGTTATCGCCGAGTTCTCCAAGCGCCTGAAGGCCGGCCTCATCAGCGCCGACAAGCTCAACCAGCTGCGCCACGTGCGCTTCCTTCCCACCATCGAGGCGGTCAAGGAGCACATGAAAAAGCACGCCGAGTTCCTGCGCCCGCGCTTTGAGGCCGTCGAGCGCAAGCTCACCGAGGGCCTGGGCGACACGGGTTGCGCCACCTGGACGCATCCCCGCGGCGGCTACTTTGTGAGCTTTGATGGTCCCGAGGGCTCGGCTCAAAAGGTCGCCGCGCTTTGCGCCGACTTGGGCGTCAAGCTCACACCGGCCGGTGCTACCTGGCCCTATGGCAAGGACCCGCGCGACACCAACATCCGCATCGCGCCGAGCTATCCCACGGTCGAGGACCTGGAGGCCGCGCTCGATGTGCTGGTGCTGGCCGTTAAGCTCGTCGCTGCCGAGCTTGCGCGTGCCGAGCGCGCCTAACGCGCGGCTTCCCGTACTATCCGCACTTTCGATACGTAAAGGAGCGTATACATGGATTTGGGTATTTCCACCAACCCCACGCCAGAGCTCTACGCCATTAAGGTAACCGGCGAGATCGATATCTCTAACGCCGATAGCCTGCGCAATGCCATCGACCTGGCGCTCGAGCAGCCCACCGAGGCCGTTGAGCTCGATTTTGCCCAGGTGAGCTACATCGATTCGACGGGCATTGGCGTGCTCGTGGGCGCCGCGCACCACGCGGTCGACCACGGCAAGCGCTTTAGCTGCACCAATGTGCAGCCCCCGGTGATGCGCGTGGTCCAGCTGTTGGGTGTCGACCAGGAGATTTCGATCACCGCTGCATAATCTTTGCCCCCAAAAGGGCGTGCCGTTTGGCATATGTTTGTGATGCGCTCGGACGTTTTGGCGTCCGGGCGCTATACTTGACCGAATGAATAGACGAGTTCCGGCCGAATGGCGCGGTGCGGGCTCGACTCACATCGAGCCTTGGAGGTATGTGTGTTTGGTATTGGAGAGGGTGAGCTCGCGATCATCGTGGTCTTCGGCTTTTTGCTGTTTGGCCCGGATAAGCTCCCACAGATGGGCCGCACGATCGGCCGTGCCATCCGTCAGTTCCGCGAGACGCAGGAAAAGATGACGGCCGTTGTTCAGTCCGAGATCATCGATCCGGTGAGCGAGGCCGCGTCGGCCCCGGTCAAGCCCAAGATGGCTGCTGCGACCGACGACGATTCCGATGTGGACGAGGATGCCGCCGAGACGGCAGCGCCTGCCAAGAAGGAGACTTTTGCCGAGCGTCGCGCCCGTCTTGCTGCCGAGAAGGCCGCGAGCGAGGCTGCCGCCGAGGGCGAGGGTGCTGCTGAGGAGTCCGAGGCCGAGGGTGCCGAGCCTGCCGCTGCCGCCGAGCCTGTCGTCGAGCCCGAGCCTGCTGCAGAGCCGGAGCCCGAGCCCGAGCCGGCAGAGCCCACGACGGCTGACCTCTACGCCCGTCGTCCCCGCAAGCGCAAGGCCGTCGTCGACCAGCTCGCTCGCGAGCTCGAGGCCGAGGACGACGCCGCTGCCGCCGATGCCCCGAAGGGAGGCGATGAGTAATGCCTATCGGACCTGCGCGCATGCCGCTCTTCGATCACCTGGGCGAGCTCCGTCGCCGCCTGACCATCGTGGTCGTGTCGGTGTTTGCCGCCGCCATCGTGCTGTATTTCGCCACGCCCGTGGTGCTCGACATCCTGGAAGACCCCATCCGCTCCTTTGTGCCGGACGGTAAGTTCTACATCACCACCACGCTCGGCGGCTTTGGCTTGCGCTTCTCGCTGGCCATCAAGATGGCCGTGGTCATGTGCACGCCCATGATCATCTGGCAGATTCTGGCGTTTTTCCTGCCGGCGCTGCGTCCCAACGAGCGCAAATGGGTCGTGCCCACGGTGCTCGCCTCGACGGTGCTGTTCTTCCTGGGTGCCATCTTCTGCTACTTCATCATTATCCCGGCGGGCTTTGAGTGGCTTATCGGCGAGACCTCGGCCGTTGCAACCGCGCTACCCGACCTGGAGAACTACGTCAACATGGAGCTGCTCTTTATGATCGGCTTTGGTGTGGCGTTTGAGCTGCCGCTCATCATCTTCTACCTGTCCGTCTTCCACATCGTGTCCTACGCGGCCTTCCGCAGCGCCTGGCGCTACGTGTACGTAGGCCTGCTTGTGGGTTCGGCTGTGATCACGCCCGACGGCTCGCCCGTCACCCTGGGCCTTATGTACGGCGCTCTGCTTTCGCTCTACGAGATTTCGCTCGCCATCGCCCGCGTGGTCATTACCGCGCGCGAGGGCAAGGAGGGCCTGTTCGTGAGCCGTCTGGACCTGTTCTCGGACGACGAGGAGTAAATCGGTTTGCACGAGGTTGGCATTGTCAACGGCATACTCGATACAGTGATTCGCGCGGCGCGTGGGGCGGGGGCCTCGCGCGCCGTTTTGGTAACGCTGCGTATCGGGGATATGACCGAAGTTGTGCGCGAGGCGCTTGACTTTGCATGGGAGACATTTCGCGACGAGGACCCGCTCACGCGAGGCTGCGAGCTCGCGGTTGAGGAGATTCACCCACAAAGTGAATGCTTGGACTGCGGCGAGGTCTTCGACCACGATCGCTTCCACTGTCGCTGTCCCCAGTGTGGTGGTGCCAACGTGCGCCTACTGCACGGCCGCGAGCTCGATATCGCGAGTATCGAAATCGAAACCCCCGACGATTAGCCCGCTAGCCATCTGGTGATGGGGTATAAAGGGGCCAAAGTAAGGAGTGCCGAGTATGGCTGAGAAAACGATTGATATCGCATCGCCGATTCTGTCGCGCAACGAGCGCCTGGCAGATCAGCTGCGTCAGCGATTTAATGAGACAAACACCTATGTGATCAACGTCTTGTCGAGCCCCGGTTCGGGCAAGACCACCACGATCCTGGGCACCAACGAGCGCCTGCGCGACAAGGCCGGCTTGCGCTGCGCCGTCATCGAGGGCGACATCGCCTCGGACGTCGACGCAATCACCATGAAGGAAGCCGGCATGCCCGCCATCCAGATCAACACGGGTGGCCTGTGCCACCTTGAGGGCAACATGATCATGGAGGCTGTCGATGCGTTCGACCGGGCCGTCGGTCTGGAGAACATCGACGTCATCTTTATCGAAAATGTGGGCAACCTAGTCTGCCCGGTCGACTTTGACCTGGGCGAGAACCTGTCCATCATGATCCTCTCGGTGCCCGAGGGCGACGACAAGCCCATCAAGTACCCGGGCATCTTCCAACATGCCGGCGCACAGCTGCTCAACAAGGTCGACGTGGCCCCGGCTTTCGATTTTGACATGGATAGGTATACTAAGACACTCGATGACCTCAATCCGCAGGCGCCGCGGTTTGCCGTGAGCGCGCGCAAGGGCGAGGGCATGGATGCCTGGTGCGATTGGCTCATCGGGCAGATTGAGCAAGCAAGGGCGTAAGTCGGCCGCCATACGGGCGGGCGTAGCCGCAGAGATACGAGATAGGAGCCTCTTTTGAAGCTCATCATCGCCGAGAAAAACGACGCCGCGCGTCAAATCGCCGAGCGTCTGTCCACGGGCAAACCCAAAAAGGACAAGGTGTACAACACCGCCATCTACCGTTTTGAGTGGAAGGGCGAGGAGTGCGTGACCATCGGCCTTGCCGGTCACATCCTTGCGCCCGATTTTTGCGACAGCGTGCTGTTCGATAAAAAGCTGGGTTGGTATTCGGTGACCGAGGACGGCGAGATGCTGCCGGCTGATATGCCCGATGGCCTGGCCCGCCCGCCGTACGACACCAAGCGCAAGCCGTTCCTTGCCGACGGTATCTCCATCAAGGGCTGGAAGCTCGAGAGCCTGCCCTATCTCACCTGGGCGCCCGTCATTAAGCTGCCGGCCGAGAAAGAGCTCATTCGCTCGCTCAAGAACCTGGCCAAGAAGTCCGACAGCGTCATCATCGCCACGGACTTCGATCGCGAGGGTGAGCTGATCGGTTCGGACGCTCTCAACAAGGTGCGTGAGGTGGCGCCCGACTTGCCGGTTGCCCGCGCCCAATACTCTTCATTTACCAAGGCCGAGATCACGCAGGCCTTCGATAATCTCGTCTCGCTCGACCAGAACCTGGCCGACGCTGGCGAGAGCCGTCAGCACATCGACCTCATTTGGGGCGCGGTGCTCACGCGCTATCTGACGCTCGCCAAGTTTGGCGGCTTTGGCAACGTGCGTTCCGCCGGCCGCGTGCAGACGCCGACGCTTGCCCTGGTGGTCGAGCGCGAGCGCGAGCGCATGGCGTTTGTGCCCGAGGACTATTGGCAGATCCGCGGCATGGGCGCCGCACAGGGTGCTGCCGAGGACGACCGCTTTAAGATCGCTCACAAGACGGCGCGTTTTACCGACAAAGATGCTGCCGAGACGGCGTACGGCCACGTTGACGGCGCTACGACGGCAACCGTCGCCGCGGTGACCAAGCGCTCCCGCAAGCAGCAGCCGCCCACGCCGTTTGCGACGACCTCGCTGCAGGCCGCCGCCGCGGCCGAGGGCATCTCGCCTGCGCGTACCATGCGCATCGCCGAGTCCCTCTACATGGCGGGCCTCATCAGCTACCCGCGTGTCGACAACACCGTGTATCCCGCGACGCTCGATCTGGGTGCCGTGGTGAGTGACCTGGCAAAGATTAATCCGGCGCTGGCGCCCGTGTGCAAAAAGGTGCTCGCCGGCCCCATGAAGCCCACGCGCGGCAAAGTCGAGACCACCGACCACCCGCCTATCTACCCCACGGGTGAGGGCGATCCGTCCACGCTCGACGGCGGCCAGCGTAAGCTCTACGACCTGATCGCTCGCCGCTTCCTGGCGACGCTTATGGGTCCTGCGACCATCGAGAACACCAAGCTCGAGCTCGACGTGAACGGTGAGCCGTTCGTGGCTTCGGGCGATGTGCTCGTGACTCCGGGCTTCCGCGAGGCGTATCCGTATGGACTTAAGCGCGATGAGCAGATGCCGCCGCTGGAGCAGGGCGATACGGTCGACGTGTTCGACATTAAACTCGAGGCCAAGCAGACCGAGCCGCCCGCGCGCTACAGCCAGGGCAAGCTCGTGCAGGAGATGGAAAAGCGCGGCCTGGGTACCAAGTCCACGCGTGCGAGCATCATCGAGCGCCTGTATGCCGTGCGCTATCTCAAAAATGATCCCGTTGAGCCGAGCCAGCTGGGCATCGCCATCATCGACGCACTGACGCAATTTGCCCCGCGCATCACGAGCCCCGATATGACCAGCGAGCTTGATGGCGATATGACCCGCGTCGAGCGCGGCGAGGATACCGAAGAGCATGTCGTGACGCACTCGCGCGCGCTGCTGGCTGGCGTGCTCGACGAGCTGCTCAAGCACACGCAGGAGCTGGGCGACGCCATCAGCGACGCCGTCACGGCCGATGCGCGCGTGGGCGCTTGCCCCAAGTGCGGCAAGGACCTGGTTATGAAGACGAGTGCCAAGACCCGTGGCAGCTTCATTGGCTGCATGGGCTGGCCCGACTGCGACGTGACCTATCCGGTGCCGAGCGGCGTCAAGGTAAGCCCGCTCGAGGGCGAGGCAGCCGTGTGCCCCGAGTGCGGTGCGCCGCGCATTAAGTGCCAGCCGTTCCGCCAGAAGGCCTTCGAGATTTGCGTGAACCCTACGTGCCCCACCAACTACGAGCCTGACCTTAAGGTGGGCGAGTGCAAGGTGTGCGCCGAGGCCGGACGCCATGGCGATCTGATCGCGCACAAGAGCGAGAAGAGCGGCAAGCGCTTTATCCGCTGCACCAACTATGACGATTGCGGCGTGAGCTATCCGCTGCCGGCGCGTGGCAAGCTCGAGGCGACGGGCGAGACCTGTCCCGAGTGCGGCGCCCCCATCGTGGTGGTCAACACGGCGCGCGGCCCGTGGCGTATCTGCGTCAATATGGACTGCCCGACCAAGGAGAAAAAGCCCGCCCGGGGTCGCAAGACTGCGACCAAGGCGAGCACGGCGAAGAAGACCACGGCGGCCAAGAAGACCACGGCTAAGAAAGCCACTGCCGCCAAGAAGTCGACCGCGAAGAAGTCGACTGCCAAGAAAGCAGCCGCCGACAAGTAACAGCGCAGCCGAAACATTGACCAAAAAAACGAGCGAGGACCCCGCGATCCTCGCTCGTTTTTTTGACCGGCAGTTAGGGACGTTCCTTTTCTGCCGGCAGTTAGGGACGTCCCTAACTGCCGGCTCGGGAACGACAAAGCGCTAGTTCACCTCGACAGGTTTGGCGCCGGGATAGCGCTCCTCAAAGTCTAAGCGGTACTTATTGTCATTGGTGCCCGCCACGTTGTCGCGTGACAGCGGCGCCACGATCTCATTCTTGTGGTCCTCGGGCTTGGCGTATTTCAGGCTGATCTCCCAGGCATCACAGATTGCGTCAATGCGGTGATCCAGGTCGTCATACAGGGCAACGATGTCTTTCCAGGAGCTGTAGTTCTTAGAGCTCGTCGGGACGTCCAGGTCCTCGACGATGTCGTAATACTGCTCGATGGTGTCCTCTGTGCGCTCGGCGACGTCGGCGAGATTTTGACGGGTGGTTCGATCCTCTTCCAGATAGTTGCCGTTGAAGTTCTGTGCGCAGCCACGGACGTAGTTGTCGAGGTCTTCGAGCAGGTCGTAGTATTCGCTCAGGCGACGGTAGAGGTTCTGCTCGGAAAGCGTTACTTCGCCGCCATCCTCGTCGTCATCGTCATCATCGTCGTACAGGCTGTTGGGATCGCCGAGAGGCTTTAGGTCATCGTCGTCGACGTCATGGTGCAGCTTAGCTACCTCGGTAGTCGTCTGCGTGGCGGCGTTGTCGAAAGGCTTGATCACAAAGAAAACGACCAGGGCGATGATGATCGCCACCAGCACAACGATAACGGCGATAAACGGCCCGGTGCCGCTCTTTTTGGGAGCGGGGGTCTGTGGCGAAGCGGGCGCGTATGCGGGAGCCGGCTGCTGTTGGGGCGAGCCGCTCGCGACGGGTATGCGCTGCGTGGTCTCGACGGCCGCGGGGCTTGCGGCGGGGTCGGGGCGATAGGCGAGGGGGTCGTCCGCCTTGGCTTGCGGCGTATCGAGGGAACCGGTCTGCTCAAAAGCGGGCTGGCTATCGCTCGCGGTTGTTTGCTCAACGGGTGCACCGCACGAGGTGCAGAACTTGGCATCATCTGCAAGAAGCTTGCCACACGAGGCACAATACCGAGTCATTGCCACTCCTTTCGCCACATTTCAATGCAATACGACGATTATACCCAGCACCCCAAAAAGCCGGCAGTTGGGGACGTTCCTTTTCGGTCGGCAGTTTAGGAACGTCCCTAACTGCCGTCTGAGTAGCCATTGGCTAGGTGGGATTTGGGACGCGCCGAGCACTGGGGTATCATGGCTTGGTTGCTATAACTTGCATTTTCGCGCCTTGTAGGAAGGGGCTGCGCCCATGGCTTTTGAGCCCGCTCAACATAGCTTCATTACGCTCGAGGGCGTCGACGGCGCCGGCAAGTCCACGCAGGCGCGCCTGCTGGCCCGCGCGCTCGACCTCGCTGGCTATCAGGTCGTAACTCTGCGCGAGCCGGGCGGCACCGCCATCAGCGAAAAGATTCGCGCCCTGCTGCTCGACCCCGCCAACACGGCAATGGGCGATACCTGCGAGCTGCTGCTCTACGAGGCTGCGCGTGCCCAGCTGGTGCACGAAGTCATCGCTCCCGCGCTCGCAGCCGGCAAGGTGGTTCTGTGCGATCGCTTCTACGATTCCACAACCTGCTATCAGGCATTTGCCGACGGCCTTGATCGCCAGATGGTGCGAGATGCCAACAACCTGGCCGTCGCGGGTACGCACCCGGCGCTCACACTCGTCTACCACATCACGCCCGAGCAGGCGGCGCTGCGCATGGCAGCCCGTGGTGCGGCAGATCGCATGGAGGCAAAGGGCATGGCATTCCAAGAGCGTGTCTACCAGGGCTTTTGCGCAATTGCCGCCGAGGAACCAAACCGCGTAAAGCTCATCGACGCGACCGCGTCCATCGAGGACGTCTTCGCGCAGACGGTTGAGCAGGTTTGCGCCTACGGCCTCGATATTTCCCAGGACGCCGTCACCGCCGCGCTTGCCAAGGAGGCCGAGTAACATGGCCCCCGCTCAGGCAAGCCTGCTGGCCAAGCTCGACACCCAAGAGCGCGTGCGCGACTTTTTGACCAATGCCGTCGCCAGCGGTCGCGCATCGCACGCCTACCTGTTTTTGGGCGCGCCCGGCGCGGGCAAGCTCGACGCCGCGTGGGCGCTCGCCCAAGCCTTCCTGTGCGAGCAGGATGGCTGCGGCTCATGCGACAGCTGCGTGCGCGTTGCTCGCCATACGCATCCCGACGTTCACTATTACACGCCCGAGAGCGCCACGGGCTACCTCATTGCCCAGACCCGCGAGCTGCTCGACGACGTGCCGCTGGCGCCCATCCGCGCCAAGGCCAAGGTCTACATCATCGACCGTGCCGAGCAACTGCGTGCCAACACCGCCAACGCACTGCTCAAAACGCTCGAGGAGCCGCCCGAGGGCGTTATGTTTATCTTGCTGGGCACCTCGGCAGACGTGATGTTGCCCACCATCGTGAGCCGCTGCCAGTGCGTGCCGTTTCGGCTGGTGTCGCCCGCCGTGGCCGCGCGTGCCGTGAGTCGCGCCACCGGTCAGGACCCTGCGCGTTGTCGCATAGCCGTTGCCGTAGCGGGAAGCCCCACGCGCGGCATCGAGTTCCTCAAGAGCGCCGAGCGCCAGGATGCTCGCCGCCAGATGGTCCGTGCCATCGATTCGCTCATCGCCGCCGACGAGGCCGACGTGCTCAGCCGCGCCAAGTCGCTCATCGTCGTCGTTAAGGCGCCGCTCGCCGAGGTCAAGTCCACGCAGGAAAAGGTGCTCGAGCAAAACGCCGATTACCTGTCGCGTGGAGCATTGAAGCAGCTTGAGGACCGCAACAAGCGCGAACTCAACGCGCGCGAGCGTTCGGGTATCATGGAAGCGCTGGCGAGCGCGCGGACGCTTATGCGCGACGTGCTGCTGACGCTTCAGGACGAGGCAGCCGACGTAGTGAACGAGGACGTGCGCGACACGATCGGGCGGCTTGCCGCCGCGACCAATGTTGCGGGTGCCACGCGGGCGCTCGAGGCAGTCGCGACCGCCGAGCGCAACATTGCCAGAAACGTTACTCCCCAGCTGGCCATCGAGGTCATGCTGTTCGATATCAGGAAGGCACTGAAATGCCGTTAGTCGTACCCGTTAAGTTTACCTACGCCTCGCGCGACCTGTGGTTCGATCCGCAGGATTTGGATATCCTCGAGGCCGATTATGCCATTTGCTCTACCGAGCGCGGAACCGAGATCGGCCTGGTCACGGCCGATCCCTTCGAGGTGCCGCAAGACGAGATCGGTCAGCCGCTCAAGCCCGTGCTGCGCGTGGCGAGCGACATCGACCTGCAGCTTGCCGACGACCTGGCCATCCAGGGCGACGAGGCCATGGTCGACTTCCGCCGCCTGGTCAAGGAGCTCGACCTCGAGATGAAGCCGGTCGGCGTCGAGTACCTGTTTGGCGGCGAGAAGGCCGTGTTCTACTTTGCGGCCGAGGAGCGCGTCGATTTTCGCCAGCTCGTCAAGGACCTGTCCTCGACGCTGCACATTCGCGTCGACATGCGCCAGATCGGCGTGCGCGACGAGACCCGCCTGGTGGGCGGCTATGCCCAGTGCGGCCAGGAGCTCTGCTGCACGCGCTTTGGCGGACAGTTTGAGCCCGTCTCGATTCGCATGGCAAAAGAGCAGGACCTACCGCTCAACTCGTCCAAGATCAGCGGCGTTTGCGGCCGCCTGATGTGCTGCCTGCGCTATGAGTTCGAGGCCTACAAGGACTTTAAGAGCCGTGCGCCCAAAAAGAAGACGCTCATCGATACGCCGCTCGGCAAGGCGCGTATCCAGGAATATGACACGCCGCGTGAGCAGCTGGTGCTACGCCTGGAGAACGGCAAAGTCTTTAAGGTCAATCTGGCCGATATGACGTGCTCGGAGGGCTGCAAGAAGAAGGCTGCCGAGCAGGGCTGCAACTGCCGCCCCGACTGCGTGACGCGCGACGTGCTCGAGCGTATTGAGTCGCCCGAGATGCGCCTGGCGCTCATGGAGCTCGATCGCGAGAACGGCGTCGACGTGGGCGATGGCCTGTCGAGCGCCGACCGTCTGGCCGGCACTTCGATGCCCAAGCGCCGTCGTCGCGATGCTGAATCCGATGCTCGCGCCGGTCAGGGCCAGGGCGAGGGCCGTGGCCGCGGAAAGGGCCGTGGCAAGGCCGAGGCGCCCGAGGCTGAGGGGGCGGCCGATGGCCGTCGTCGTCGCAAGCGCGCGGGCTCGGGCGATGCTACCGACGCTGCAGCCGCGGGCAAGAACGCCTCTCGCGAGCGCGAGGTTCAGCAGCCCCAGCAGCAGAATCGCGGCGGTGGCATGAACCCCACACGTCGCCGCCGCCGTCATCTGTCGAGCGAGGAGCGCGAGGACGCCTTCCGCGCCGCAGCTGCTCGCGAGGCTGGTGCCGCCCCCAAGGGCGGCTCGGGCGCCGATGCACCTGCCGATAAGGGCGGCAAGTCGCATGGCGAGGAGGAGCGCGCGCCGCGTCCGCGCCGTCGCCATTCCTCGGGCGCGCAACAGAAGCCCACAGTGCCCTCCGTGGCCGATCGGGTCTCGGATGGCGAGGTCAAGGTCACGCGCCGTCGTCCCGGAGATGGCGGGGGAGCGGCTGCCAAGGCTTCGCGTGGCGCCGCTCGCGACGAGCGCGAGCCGCGCGAGGATCGCGGTGGCGAGGGCTCGGCCGACCAGGGTCAAAAGCGCCGCCGCCGTCGCCGTTCCCGCAAGCCGCGCCAGGATGGTGGCGAGGGCTCGACCCCGTCTTCGTCCGCACCACAACCGCCCGCCGGCGAATAACGCCCGCGAGCGGATTTAGCCCGCCTTGCCCCGAGCACATCGGGGTATCATAGCGCCGAATCAACAACCCTCCCTGCGACCGAACGTAGGGAGGGTTGTGTCTTGAAGAGCCATCTGAACATATTGAGCCGTCTGCAGGGTGCCGATGCCCTACCGTTTGCGGACGAATTGCTACCGTTTGCCGAGCGGGCGGCACGCGAGGCGCTTGAGGCATTGTCGCCAACACGATGTGCCGGCTGCGAGCGCGCCGGTGCGCTTATTTGCCAAGACTGCCTGGCCGCGCTCACGCTCATCGACCCGCGTCATAGCTGTACCCGATGCGGTGCCCCGTTTGGGGATTTGCTGTGCACTGAGTGTTCGGTCGAGGGCACGTCCTCGGCAATGGCGGAGGCGCTCGACCGCTGCCTGGCGTGCGCCGTCTATGCGCATCCGCTGCCGCGCATCATTAAAGCGTACAAGGATGCGGGCGAGCGACGTCTGGCTCCGTATCTGGCGGAGCTGCTCTACGACACCGCCCTGCATGCCCAGGTCGTAGCGCCCGAACGCTTAGGAGGTGTGCTGTCCGGTGCGGATGCGGTGGTGTTTGTGCCTGCGACAGCGGCAGCGTTTCGGCGGCGTGGTTTTGATCATATGGAGGCTATTGCGCGCCCATTTTGCGAGCTGTCGGGTATTCCCTTGCTCGATGCTCTCGTCAAGTTCGGGCATGGCGACCAGCGCGAACTCGGTCGTGAGGAGCGCCGCGAGCGTGCCCAAGGCATGTACGAGACGGTTGAGGACGTGCACGGCCGCCGCTTGCTGCTTATCGATGACGTTATCACCACGGGTGCGACGATGGCCGCGGCTTCGGCGGAACTCAAGCGCGCCGGCGCCGCAGCAGTCGATGGCCTCGCTATCGCACGCGTTTGGTAGGGGTGGTTTTGTGGCAGTAAAGATTGAGCGGTGCAACGAGCCGACAGGCGAACAGCTAGCGGCTTCCGTAATCCTAACAGGCGCCTCGGCGCTACGCATGATGCGCGCCGAGCGCCGACAAATGGGTTACATCAGCTGGAGGGACCTCGATCCCGATGAAGAGCGCCGTGTGCTGTGCACGTCGTCGCCCTCGACCGAGGACATCTATCTTCCCGACTTGGTGCGGATTGGGGCCGCAAGCGGCGAGGTGCAAGAAGATCTTTGCTTGCTGGTGGGATCTGCGGCGCAGCGCCGCCGCATGCCTGGCGTGGGCTGGTCCGTATGCTCTGGGTTGTCCGCCGGCTCGATTCTAGAGGTGGAACCGGGGGTGTACAGTCTATCTCCCGAGGCCCTTTGTGTTGCCGTCGCCCACGAGGTCGGTTGTATCCAGGCATTTGCCCTGGCCCAGGAGCTGTGCTCTAAGATTTCGCTGAGTGACCGCGGGAAGTATCTGCCTCCCTACACCTCGCCTGTTACGAATAAACTTGCAAAGGACAAGGACCAGCCAGCAGATGTGGGCTACTTTGAGGTTGAGCCGGTGCTGATGCCCGATCGTCTGGCAGATTATCTCGCGGTATGCAAGGGGACCGCGGCCAAACAGCTGCAGCGTCTGTGTCCCTATCTTTCGGAAAACCTGCGCTCGCCCATGGAGTGCATCATGCTCGCCCTGTTTTCGCTTCCGTTTTCCTATGGCGGGTTTGCCTGCGGACCTTTTAAGACCGACTACAAGATCGAGTTCGATGACCGTGCGCAGGCAATCTCGGGGATGCCTCATGCAGTTTGCGATGCGTATCAAGAGGCAGCCCGGTTTGACCTGGAATACAACGGTGAGCTGGGCCATTCCTCTCGGAGGGGACGTATCCATGATGAAAAGCGCAACACGGGCTTGATTACTATGGGAATCGAGGTCGCAACGGTCAACAACGAAATGCTTTGCGACATGGAAGCGATGGAAGCGCTCGCATGGCGCATGCACCAGCGTATGCGAAAGCGGTACCGGAATCGTGTCGATGCCCGCAGGAAGAAGCAAGAGGCGTTGCTTAACACGCTGCGGGCGTGTTTTGGGCTTAAGCCGGTCTAATACGCGTCGAAAATAGAGGGTTAATCATATGCCCTGGCCATAATATGGCAAATATGAGTACTGTCACTAAATCAGTAACAGCAAAATCAAGGAATTTAGGACTCGGAGGCGTCATAAAGTAAGAAGATAATAAACAAATGTAGAATAACTAAGCATCAGGTTGGCGACACTGAGCGCAAAATCTGTCCGAGAGGCCAAAAATGCCTGTTACTAAATTGGTGACAGTACTCATATTTGCCATTTTTTGGCCACGGCACCCTAAGAAGGGTGTCCCGGAACTCACCGTAGGGGAGCTCCGGGCTTCACAGGGGCACGAATAGCCCACTCCGACCTGCGAAATCTGTACTCGCGATGCGAATGACGCCCCTAACCTTAAACTTTAGCTTGAACTTAGCTATAATGCGCTACGTTCCTACCAGGCTGTGGTTGCGGACGGACGAAATGCCCGTCCTAGTCCAAGACAGACGCGGTCAAAGGGATCCACGTAAGCGACCGCGTGCGCGCGGCGCGATCATGGCGCGTCCTAGATGTAAGCCGCACCGTCCGTTCTACTTTCTTTGGGGCAATACCGCCTCGCGGGCGAGCGGGCCAGTCGTGAAGGTGGCTGCGGCCTCCCGAGCAAACACCCCGGTGCGCAAGTGTGGGGTCAAATACCAGGTCAGCTGGTGGGAACAACCTGATATTCCGCGCAACGCACGGATCGTATACGACACAGAAGGCAGGGTAGTGGACATGGTGAGGGGCAGCTTGATGCACGCGGCTCGGTTGGGTGCTGGGACCGCAGCGGTCATTGCCGTTTTGGGCCTGAGCGGATGCGCGTTCAACCCGCTGTCTACGTTCACGACTCCCACGATCGACCAGATCGAGTACGAGACCGTCACGCCCACGGTGTCGGATGATGCCCTGGTCACTCCCGGTACCCTGACGGTTGCCCTCGATACCTCCGATGCGCCGCAGGCCATGCAGGGCGCTGACGGCGAGCTCACGGGGTATGCAGTCGACGCTGCCCGCGCCCTCGCAAGCCGCATGGGCCTTAAGGTCGCCTTTGTCGATGCGTCCTCGGCAGGTTCCGCGCTCGGCGACAAAAAGGCTGATATCTTTATCGGCGAGATCAACTCCACGGACGGGGACGTTAGCTCGCTCGGCACCTGCCTGTACGATGCCGCTTCCGTGTTCGGTAAAACCAGCGATGGTGGGTCGCTGAGCGTTTCCACCGATACCCTTAACACGTCTACTCTGGGTATCCAGATGTCCTCGGCCTCGCAGGAGGCGCTTGCTAAGCAGAGCATCACCGCCAACCAAAAGACTTACTCCAACATCAACGAGTGCTTTGAGGCGCTCGAGTCCGGCGAGGTCGACTATGTGATCTGCGACTCCACAGCCGGCGGCTATCTTGCACGCCTGATGAGCGAGGTCTCCTATGTCGGTGCGCTTGAGGCGCCCTCGACGCTTGGTGTTGCGGGCCTATCGTCCAATGACGAACTGTGCCGTGCCGTGAGTGATGCCCTCGACGACATCACGGTCGACGGCACGCTCGAGGCGGTTCACTGCGTCTGGTACGGCCAGATTCCCTACGACCTCACCACTAAGACGGTTTCGGGCGCTAACGTGCAGCCGGGCGACTCTGAGTCCAGTGAGACCGCATCCTCCGGCAGCGAGTCCTCCGATTCCAACAATGAGACCGCATCCTCCGAGGACAAATCGTCCAGCCAGGAAGGCACCATCACCGACGACGACATTAACAAACTTAATAGCTAGTTATTGCTAGGGGTGGTGTCTCCTATACGTTGGAAAGGACGCCTCTTCACGGTTTCAACACGCACTGCCGGGTTTCCCCAATAGGGGAGCCCGGCTTTTTTATCCCTATAAAACCAGCAGGTCAAAGCCAATTTTCGGGACCAAATACAAAGCCGTCGGCTCCCTTCTATAGCGCACTTTGCCACGGAAAAGTGCGAGACTTCGGTATGCGGTATCAAGCAATCGTTATTCGGGTCTTTAGGAATCCGCGTGATTAAATGCACGGCAGTGGGTACATAGCCAGTACAGTAAGTCCCCGAGGCAGATTGGAGCCACGTATGGATATCAAGGTTTCTGGACGCAAGACGACGGTAACCGATGCTCTGCGTGCGCATGTGGATGAGAAGATCGGCGAGGCGCTCAAGGTTTTCGATATCGAGCCCATGACGGTCGACGTTGTACTTCGCTATGAGAAGAACCCCTCGAACCCCAACCCGGCAATCGTCGAGGTCACGGTTCGTGCCCGCGGTTCGGTGATTCGCGTTGCCGAGCACGGTGCAGATATGTACGCCGCCATCGACCTCTCCGCCGATAAGGTTACCCGCCAGCTGCGCAAGTTCAAGACCAAGGTCGTGGACAACCGCCAGGGTGGTGCCAGCGCCGCGGACGTCGCACCGGTCGAGCGCGTCGAGGATCTGGCCGACCTGCTGCTGCCCGAGGAGGAGGACGACCTGCTCGTCCGCGAGAAGGTCATCGATGTCACCCCGATGACTGAGGAGCAGGCGCTGGTGCAGACCGATCTGCTCGGTCACGACTTCTACGTGTTCGAGAACGCGACGACCGGTCTCATCAATGTGGTGTATCACCGTAAGAATGGTGGATATGGCATCATCAAGCCCCGTATCGAAACACTTGACGAGTAAAATACGTTAACTTGCATGAGTTAACGGCTGGCGGCCATCCCATGCGGATGGTCGCCTTTTTTACGTAAGGAGTCGCTTTGATGGACAAGGCCGCATCCGCCGGTCATTCGGACCGTTGCCGCATCGTCGTCGATACCTGCTGCGACTTTAGCCCCGAGGTCGCTGCGAACCTCGATGTCGATATCTTGGGTTTCCCCTTCATTATCGATGGCGAGGAGCGCACGGACGACATCTGGTCGAGCATGAGCCCTAAGGAGTTCTACGACCGCATGCGCGCCGGCGCCCGCGTGTCCACCTCGGCTGTGTCGCTCGGTCGCTATATCGAGTTCTTTACCGAGTGCGCCAAAGAAGGTACGCCCACGGTCTACCTGTGCTTTACTTCGGCGCTGTCGTCGAGCTACAACTCCGCGTGCCAGGCGGCAGATGCCGTGCGTGCCGAGTATCCCAACTTTGAGCTCTACGTGGTCGACAACGCTCTGCCCTGCGCGACCGGCGCGCTCTTGGCGCTCGAGGCCGTGCGCCAGCGTTCGGCGGGACTGACCGCCAAGCAGCTGGTCGATTGGGCAAACGAGGCAAAGACCTACGTGCACGGCTACTTTACGCTCGAGAGCTTCGACGCACTGGCTGCCGGCGGCCGCATTCCGCCCGCGGCGGCACAGCTCACGGCAAAGCTCGACGTCAAGCCCGAGCTCTCCTACGACCTGGCCGGCTCGCTGTCGCTGATCGGCGTCAACCGCGGCCGCAAGAAGGCGCTCAAGTCTATCCTCAAGTCGTTCCGCGAAAACTACGTGCCCGACCGCACCATGCCCATCGCCATCATGACGGCCGATGCCGAAAAGGACGGCGACTGGCTCGAAGCCGCCATCCGCAAGGAGGAGGGCTGCGCCGACGTCACGATCATTCGCAGCTCCGTGGGTCCCACCATTGGCTCGCACGTGGGCCCCGGCATGGTGGCCTGCGCGTTTTGGGGTAAGAACCGCGCCGACAAGGCGTCGCTTTCCGATCGCATCGCCCGCCGCGTGCGCGGTCAGTAGGCAAGCGCTGCGTCCGTAATCGCCCTCGACTCACAGCCCAAACGTTGGCATCGAGTATTCAACCTGGTAACAACACCCAACCCAAAAGGAAAGGTTTCATGGCAAACAAGCTCTCTGTCGCATTTATCGGCACCGGAATCATGGGTGCCCCCATCGCCGGTCACATCCTGGATGCCGGCTATCCCGTCACGGTCAACAACCGCACCAAGTCCAAGGCCGCCGCGCTAATCGAGCGCGGTGCCGCCTGGGCCGATACGCCGGCCGATGCCGTGGCGAACGCCGATGTCGTCTTTACCATGGTGGGCTATCCCTCCGAGGTCGAGGAGCTCTACCTGGCGGGCGACGGCCTGCTCGCCTGCACTAAGCCCGGCGCGGTCCTGATCGACCTCACCACGAGCTCGCCCGAGCTGGCGCGCGACATTGCCGAGGCCGCTCAGGTTTCCGGCCGCATGGCGTTTGACTGCCCCGTCACCGGCGGCGAGTCGGGTGCTATCGCCGGCACGCTTACGGCTATCGTGGGCGCCACCGAGAACGACATCGCGCCGGTCCGCGACATCCTTGCCACCTTCGCGGCCAACATCTGCTGCTTCGACGGCGCCGGCAAGGGCCAGGCTGCCAAGCTCGCCAACCAGGTGTCGCTGGGCGCCTGCATGGTCGGCATGGCAGACGCCATGGCATTTGCCGAGCTGAGCGGCCTTGACCTGGAGAAGACCCGTCAGATGATCCTGGGCGGCACCGGCAAGTCCGGCGCCATGGAGAGCCTGGCGCCCAAGGCGCTCGACGGCGACTACAAGCCCGGCTTTATGGTCGAGCACTTCATTAAGGACCTGCGCTTGGCGCTCGCCTATGCCGACGACCGCGAGCTTGCGCTGCCCGGCGCCGACGTGGCCTTTACGCTCTACGACATGCTCGATGCCATCGGTGGCGCCAAGCTGGGCACCCAGGCCGTCACGGTCCTCTATAAGGAGGAGGCCGACGCCATCGCCGCCGGTCTGGACTGGTCGCAGTATCGTCCCGAGGAGCATGGCGCTCACGAGGACGGCTGCGGTTGCGGCGAGCATGGCGACGACCACGAGTGCGGTTGTGGCCACCACCATGGCGAGGACCACGAGTGCTGCGGCGGCCACGGTCATGACGACGGCCACGAGTGCTGCTGCGGCCATCATCACGAGGAGTAGCGCCCATGAGCTGGACGTTCGTGGTGCTTGCACTGGTGCTCTTTCTCTTTGCGATCTACATCGGTTTTTTGTGCGGCCAGTGGGCGTGCGAAAAGCGCGTCATCACCAAGCGCGACTACTGGATTGCCAACTTTGCGGGAGCGGCGGCAGTCGTCCTGCTGACCTGGGTGTTCTCGCTGTTCCCGCTGGTGCAGTTTGCGCCGATCGGCTGGCTCGGCGGCTTTATCGCCGGCCTTAAGATGAGCTTTGGCGAGTCCGTCGGTCCGTGGCGCAAGCACGACGAGGTCTTTAACGTCAACAAGGCTCATCGCGCCGCCGCCGACGCGGGCGACGCTGAGGAACGCCGTCGTGCGCGTCGCAATGGCGCGGCCGACCGACAGCTCATCTCGGTCACCGATGACAGCAAGGGTGCTGGCAAGCACGCTAAGAAATAGTAAGAAGAGGTAACTATGGCAGAAAACAAAGACGAACAGTTCACCGACGAGGAGCTGGCACAGCTCCAGCTGGCAGAGGAGAACGAGAACGCCGTCGACCGCCTGGTCAAGGAGCTCGGCTGCCCCACGCGCCGCATCCGCCAGTTTGCCGCCCGCGTGCTGCATCTGCTTGCCGAGCGCGATCCGCAGCGCGTCGTGCCCTGCGTGCCCGCGCTGATCGAGGCGCTCGACCGCCCCGAGGCTCAGACCCGCTGGGAGGCCCTCGATGCCCTGACGGCGCTCGCCACCACCTGCCCCGAGCAGCTGGGCGATGCCTTTGAGGGCGCCGAGACCGCGCTGTTCGACGAGATTTCCTCCACGCTGCGCTATGCCGCCTTCCGCCTGCTGTGCGTGTGGGGTGCCACGAGCGTCGAGCGTTCGCGCGAGGCTTGGCCCATCCTGGACGAGGCCATCCAGTGCTACCACGGCGACCTTGAGTATCGCGACATGCTCGGTTGCCTGTACGAGTTTTGCCAGGGCGAGATCGACGCCGAGGTTGCCGAGAAGCTTGCGCTGCGCCTTAAGTTCGATGCCGAGAACGGTAAGGGCAGCTATCTCAAGGCCCGTTCGAGCGAGATTTGCGAAATGCTTGTTAAACGTTTTGGCCTGGATCTCTCCAAAAAGAAGAAGCGTGCTAGCGTTAAAAAATCTGAGGCCGCCGAAGACGAGGAGTAACAGATTATGGCGCACGATGTAGTCCTGATTCCCGGTGACGGTATCGGTCCCGAGATTACGCAGGCCATGCGCCGCGTGGTCGAGGCTGCCGGTGTCCAGATCAATTGGAACGTCCAGGAGGCCGGTGCCGGTGTCATGGACGAGTTTGGCACGCCGCTGCCCCAGCACGTGCTCGATGCGGTCGCCGAGACCAAGGTTGCCATCAAGGGCCCCATCACCACACCGGTCGGCACGGGCTTCCGCAGCGTCAACGTGGCCCTGCGCAAGCATTTTGACCTGTATGCCTGCGTGCGCCCCTGCCTGTCGCAGCCGGGTGATGGCTCTCGTTTCCGCGACGTCGACCTGGTTATCGTGCGCGAGAACACCGAGGACCTCTACGCCGGCATCGAGTTCGATGAGGGCGCTGCCGAGGTCGAGGAGCTCTCGCAGCTCGTCGAGCGTTCGGGCCAAAAGACCTTCGCTGCGGATTCCGCGATTTCGATCAAGCCGATCTCTATCGCCAAGAGCCGCCGCATTGTGGAGTATGCCTTTGAGTATGCCCGCCGCTGCGGCCGCAAAAAGGTGACGGCCGTGCACAAGGCCAACATCATGAAGGCGACCGACGGCCTGTTCCTGCGCGTGGCGCGCGAGGTGGCCGCCAACTATCCCGATATCGAGTTCAACGACAAGATCGTCGACGCCACCTGCATGGGCCTGGTCCAGAACCCCAACGACTTCGATGTCCTGGTGCTGCCCAACCTGTACGGCGACATCGTGAGCGACCTGTGCGCTGGCCTGGTGGGCGGCTTAGGCATGGCCCCCGGCTCCAACATCGGTGCCGACTGCGCAATCTTTGAGGCTACGCATGGCTCCGCGCCCGATATCGCCGGCCAGGATATCGCCAACCCCACGGCCGAGATTCTGTCTGCGGCTATGATGCTCGATCACCTGGGCGAGAACGATGCGGCCAATCGTATCCGTGCTGCCGTATCTGCCACGCTCGACGAGGGCGAGCAGGTTACCGGTGACGTGCGTCGTGCCCAGACCGGCTCCGTTGAGGGCGCTGTGGGCACGCAGGCCTTTGCCGATGCCGTTATCGCGCACCTGGCCTAAGACATGCACGCTGCAAACGCCTAAATAGTACTTAAGTGTTTGCGTATAACCTAAGAATCAATACGCCCGGCGCTCTGCCGGGCGTATTCTATTGGGGACTATGTTTCCTAACAAGGAGTAACTGATATGGGTCTGATTCAAAAGAAGGACGAGAAGGACGAGATCGACGGCATCCAGATCATCGAGCGCGGCGAAGGCCCCGACGGTGACGAGGACGAGAAGATCGATCTGGTCGCCGGTACGTCTGCCGAACATATTGCCGCCGGCACGACCGCCGAGGAGGAGGACGCCCGACTGGAGGCTCAGATTGCCGCGGATGCCGCTGACGAGAACCTCATGCCCGAGGCCCAGGATGAGGACGAAACTGACGCCGACGCGGACGACCATGCATCCAAGCACAAGAAGACGATGATTGCCGCCTTTGTGGTCGCCATCGTGATCGCTGCCGTGGTCGGCTTCTTTATCGGCAACGGTGGTTTTGGCGGCAAGGGCGTCGGCTCGGCGACCCTGACCGAGGACCAGCTCGATTCGACCGTGGCAAGCTATAGCTACAACGGCAAGAAGAGCGACATCACCGCGCGTGAGGCCATCGAGAGCCAGTACAGCCTTGATACCGTCAAGGACGACGACGGCAACTACACCGCTCCGTCTGCCGACGTTATCTTGTCCTACGTGCGCAACCAGATTCTGCTGGACGCTGCCGAGGACGAGGGTATTACCGTCTCTTCCAAGGAAATGAAGCAGTACGCCGAGGATTCTATCGGCACCTCCGACTACAAGACCATGGCCAAGCAGTACGGCGTGTCCAAGGACCAGGCCAAGCAGATCGTCCGCCAATCCGCGACGCTGCAGAAGCTCTACAAGAAGAAGGTGGGCGATAGCTCCGCAAGCATGCCGACCGCCCCGACCGAGCCTGCTGACGGCAACGAGGAGACCGCGAGCAAGGACTACGCTGACTACATCATCAACCTTGCCGGCGATGAGTGGGATAGCTCAAAGGGCACTTGGAAGGATGCCGACAGCACCTATGCCAAGGCTTTTGCCGATGATGCCTTTACGGCCGATAGCGCCACCTACAAGCAGGCCATGACCGCCTACTACACTGCCTATCAGCAGTATTCCTCGCAGGCCTCGAGCGCCAGCTCCAAGTGGACCGAGTATGCCAACGGCCTCTATGCCAAGGCCAACATCAGCATCTACGGCCTGTTTGCGTAAGATCTGTCTGCACTACTGCGCGCTAACCGATCTACCTGATTAAGCCCGCTAGAACGACAACGTTCTAGCGGGCATTTTGTTACCGAAACCACTAGGATAGGACTTGCGCCCGTGCAAGTGCTTCATCGGGTATCCTCAATTCATCCGGAAAACGGCCGTAAACGATTGCAAATAACCGGTGAACGGTCGAAAACTACCGTTCACCGATAATATCGAAACTGGTTCTTACTGGTATTAAGTCAAAAAGACCAATTCACAAATCTTCACAATGACCTGCAATTTTTCTACACGCCATTTTTAGCCACCCTGCGTTGTTTAGACACGAAAAAAGTTCCGATCTTTGGCCAAGGCATTTCAAAACGATTACAAAACCGCAGGTAGAAGTGTTAACGAGCGGTAAACGGTCGATTTTTCGCCGTGAACGGCGCAAAAACGTTTTACTGTGTGAATCAGCGAAAGCGACCTCTTCTGTGGTGATATAGTGACAACAACACGTCACGTGGTTACTACCAGTTGAGAGACCACTGGTCTTAAAGAACGCTTTCCAAGAAGCTTTAAGGGCACCTGCCCGCTGGCTTCCGAAAACATCGGACTCGTATCGTACACACCTTCGGAAGGGAAATTTGAATGGTTGGCTTTATTCTTACCGGTCATGGACAGTTCGCACCCGGCCTCGCAAGCGCTATCGCTATGGTCGCTGGCGACCAGCCCGCTTTTACCGTCGTTCCTTTTGAGGGCGACCAGGCTGCTTCCTACGGTGAGGATCTCCGCGCCGCTATTACCGCCATGCGCGAGGAGTGCGATGGCGTGCTCGTCTTTACCGACCTGCTTGGTGGTACCCCGTTCAACCAGGCAATGATGATTGCCCAGGATGTCGACAACGTCGAGATTCTGACTGGAACTAACCTTCCCATGGTTATTGAGCTTCTGTTCCTCCGCGGCAACGCCACGCTCGCCGAGCTTGGCGGTCAGGCCGTGACCGTTGGCCAGACGGGCATCACCGCCCAGACGGTCGCTTCCGTCGCTGGTGCCGAGGATGAGGATATCTTCGGCGACGAGGACGGCATCTAATGGCCGATTTCGGAGCCAGTGTTCTGAGTTCCTCGGTCGCTCTTTTGGGCCTGCTTGTCATCATGGGCTTGATTTACACCATCTGGTCGCAAATCAACATGAAGAAGAAGCAGAAGTACTTCAAGGAGCTGCACACGGAGCTCAAGCCGGGTCAGGAGGTTCTTTTCGCCGGCGGTATCTACGGAACCGTCAAAGGCATCGAAGGCGAAAAGGTCCAGATTAAAGTCCGATCCGGTGCCGTCGTAGATGTTTCGCGTTACGCGATTCAGGAGATCAAGTAACTGTCGTCAGCAAATAACGAAAGGAAGCTGATCAACATGGCAGAACCCAACATTCTTCTTACCCGCATCGATAACCGACTGGTTCATGGTCAGGTTGCCACCCAGTGGAACTCCACCCTGGGCTCCAACCTCATCCTCGTCGCCAACGACGACGTGTCGAACAACACCATGCGCCAGAACCTCATGAAGATGGCCGCTCCCACCGGCGTTGCTACGCGTTTCTTCTCCCTGCAGAAGACCATCGACGTCATCGGCAAGGCGAGCCCGCGCCAGAAGATCTTCATCGTGGCCGAAACACCGGAAGACGTGCTTACGCTCGTCAAGGGCGGTGTGCCTATAAAGAAGGTAAACATCGGCAACATGCACATGTCGGAAGGAAAGCGCCAAGTCGCCACCTCCGTCGCAGTTAACGACGAGGATGTCGCTGCGTTTAAAGAGCTGCAGGAATTGGGGGTGGAGTTGGAGATCAGGCGCGTTCCGAGCACGCCTGTTGAGGACACGAGCAAGCTCTTCTCGTAATCCTCATGATCCACGTTGTCAGGAATGAAACCCTGACATTCTGTACGTGAACCAAAAGTGCGTACATACATTTTGAAAGGAGGAGCAAGATGGAATTCTCGATCATTCAGGTCGCACTGGTCTTCGTTGTTACGTTCATCGCGGCAATCGACCAGTTCAACTTCCTCGAGTCTCTCTATCAGCCCATCGTCACCGGCGCCGTCATCGGTCTTATCCTTGGCGACCTCAACACCGGTCTTCTCGTGGGTGGTACTTATCAGCTCATGACGATCGGCAACATGCCGATCGGAGGCGCTCAGCCGCCTAACGCCGTCATCGGCGGCATCATGGCAGCCATTCTCGCTATCGCTACGAAGCTCGAGCCCAACGCGGCAGTCGGCCTCGCCATTCCGTTCGCTCTGCTTGGCCAGCTTGGTGTTACCCTGGTCTTCACGCTTATGTCCCCGCTTATGTCCTCGGCCGATAACATGGCTCACAACGCGGACACCAAGGGCATCGAGCGCCTGAACTACTTCGCCATGACCCTGCTCGGCCTGATCTTCGCTATCGTCGTCACGCTGTTCTTCATCGCTGGCGCCACCATCGGTGCGACCATCGCCGCCGCCATTCCGGCTTGGCTGCAGACCGGTCTCTCCGCTGCAGGCGGCATGATGCGCTTCGTCGGCTTCGCCGTCCTGCTCAAGGTTATGATGAACCGCGATATGTGGGGCTTCTTCCTCATGGGCTTTGGCCTCGCGCTCATCACCGTTGCCAACGATTCTCTGGCAACCCCTGCTCTGCTCATCCTCGCTCTCATCGGCTTCGGCATCGCCTTCTGGGACTTCCAGCAGCAGACCGAGCTGAAGGGTGCAGCTGTTTCTGACGGAGGTGACTTCGAAGATGGCATCTAATGAGTATGTGATCCCGGAGCACTACGAGGATCTCACTCCTGCTCCGCAGCTCGACCAGAAGACCCTCAACAAGATGGCTTGGCGCTCCTGCTTCCTGCAGGCCTCGTTCAACTACGAGCGTATGCAGGCCGCTGGCTGGCTCTACTCCATCATCCCCGGTCTGGAGAAGATCCACACCAACAAGAACGACCTCGCGGCTTCCATGAGCCACAACCTGGAGTTCTTCAACACTCACCCGTTCCTCGTCACCTTTGTTATGGGTATCGTGCTTTCGCTCGAGCAGAACAAGGTTGACATCCCCACGATCCGCGCCGTCCGCGTCGCCGCAATGGGCCCGCTCGGTGGTATCGGTGACGCCCTGTTCTGGCTGACGCTCGTGCCTATCACGGCCGGCATCACCTCCAACATGGCTATCAACGGTAACGCCGCTGCGCCGCTGATCTTCCTGGTGATCTTCAACGTCGTCCAGTTCGCTCTGCGCTTCTGGCTCATGAACTGGTCCTACAAGCTTGGCACCAGCGCTATTGACGCTCTGACCGCCAACATGCAGGCCTTCACGCGTGCCGCTTCCATCATGGGCGTCTTCGTCGTCGGTTGCCTGGTCGTCACCATGGGTGGCACCCAGATCAACCTCCAGATCCCCAATGGCACCACCCGTGGCCTTGCCCCTACTACCGTGATCGTCTCCGAGAAGGAGGCCGAGAACTTCACCGGTATGGAGGGCATCGATACCGAGACCGCTGAGGCCGGTACCATCGCCATGACCGATGAGGACGGCAACGCCCTCACCGCCGTCGATGCCGACGGCAACGAGGTCAAGTGCGGCGTCGCCGATCTGGGCAACGGCATGGAGTCCGTGACCTACGCTACCGTCACCGAGGATCCGGTCAACTTCTCTGTTGCCGACACCCTCAACACCATCGTCCCGAAGCTCGTCCCGCTTATGCTTACGCTGCTGCTTTACTACATGTTCGCTAAGCACAGCTGGACCCCGACCAAGGGCATTCTGCTGCTCTTCGTCCTCGGCATCCTGGGCGCTGGCCCGCTTGGTCTCTGGCCGAGCATCTGGTAAGGCTCTAGCTTGAGGGGTGTGTCCCTACGCGGCTCACACCCCGACCCCTTAAGCCATGTGTATGTTAAAAGCCGCGTGCTCGAAAGAGCGCGCGGCTTTTGTTTTCTTGATGATTCGGGTGTTGCAAGCCGATAATGCTTAACACCCTAGGTAGTAGCCGAGTTTGAGAAAATGGGAGGATAGGATGGCGATCGGAGCGCGTAAGCAACCGCTGTACGATCAGCTGGTCGATATTCTGACCGAAAAGATCGACCATGAATATCGCGCCGGTGACATGATTCCTTCCGAGCGCGAACTTTCGGAGCGCTATGGTCTCTCGCGCACTACGGTACGCCTGGCTCTGCAGGAACTGGAGCGTTTAGGACTGGTGGTTCGGCAGCACGGTCGCGGTACCTTTGTGACCGACCGTTCGGCAAAGGCAACCAATCTTATGCAGTCCTACAGCTTTACCGAGCAGATGCGCGCGATGGGTCGCGACCCCGCGACCACGATTCTCGAGTTTTGTGAGATGGAGGCCGATAAGAATCTGGCCGAGCATATGGGATTGCGTATCGGTGATCGCATTTTTAAGCTCAAACGCCTTCGTTCTGCCGACAACATGCCCATGATGGTCGAACGCAGCTATCTACCGGTTCGTCAATTTCTGTCCCTAAAGCGACCGCTGCTGGAGCGTAAGCCGCTTTACGATGTGATTGAGCAAGACTTTCAGCAAAAGATACGCGTGGCCGAAGAGGAGTTCTATGCGAGCATAGCCCGTCCCACCGATGCCCATCTTTTGGGAATTGTCGAGGGCTCGCCTGTGCTCGATTTGGTCAGGACTACGTATAACGAGTCAAACGAGGTTGTGGAGTATACGCTCTCGGTTGCTCGTGCCGATCAGTTTAAATACAAGGTTTATCACCAGCGTAGTAACTAGTGTTCGCATCGTATCCATATGGTGATTCTTTGCATTTAACTGGTTACTACCAGATAACCAACCGAAGTGTATAATTGCACGTCAGAGGATTACTTCTAGAGAGAGGTATTAGAAATGTTCGAGAAGAGTGTCGAGGAGCTCACCGAGCTCGGCGCCCAGATCACCACGGCCGAGATTGCTCAGCAGCCCGAGCTTTGGCGTGATACGCTCAACATCTATCGCGAGAACAAGGAGGCCATCGAGGCCTTTCTGGCTGAGGCTCGCGCTATGGGCGAGGGCCGTCTGTCCGTTGTCTTCACCGGTGCCGGTACGTCCGACTATGTTGGCGATACCTGCGCCCCGTACCTGCGTCACGCTGGCAACACTGATCTCTACGACTTTAAGCCCATCGCCACGACCGACATCGTGAGCGCCCCGCGCGACTTCCTGCGCGCCGAGGATCCCACGCTCGTGGTTTCCTTTGCCCGCTCCGGCAACAGCCCCGAGAGCCTTGCTGCCGTCGCCGTTGCCAAGGAGCTCATCCATAACGTCAAGTTCCTCAACATCACCTGCGCTCCCGAGGGCAAGCTCGCTGTCGAGTCCGCTGATGACCCCAATGCGCTGACGCTGCTCATCCCGCGCGCCAACGACAAGGGCTTCGCCATGACCGGTTCTTACACCTGTATGACCCTGCTCTCTACCCTCATCTTTGACGAGGCTTCCGACGAGCAGAAGGCCGAGTGGGTCGAGACCATCGCCAAGATGGGCGAGGAGGTCATCGCTCGTGAGCCCGAGGTCGCCGATTACCTGGCTGGCGACTTCAACCGCGTGACCTACTTGGGTTCCGGCTCCTTCGGTGGCCTTGCCCAGGAGAGCCAGCTCAAGATCCTCGAGCTCGCTCACGGTCTGGTCGCTACTTCCTACGACACCTCTATGGGTTATCGTCACGGACCCAAGTCCTTCGTCGACGACAAGACCCTCGTGTTCGTGTTCGTCAACAACGATGCCTACACCCGTCAGTACGATATCGACATCCTCAACGAGATCGGTGGCGACAAGATCGCTCAGCACACCGTTGCCGTTCAGCAGGATGGCGCTACCGTCTACGAGGGCGAGTCCTTCACCTTTAAGGGCTATGAGGCACTCCCCGAGGGCTACCTTGCCCTGCCGTTCGTGATGTTTGCCCAGGCCATCAGCCTGCTCAACTCCGTGCGCGTGGGCAACACGCCCGATACGCCGAGCCCCACCGGCACGGTCAACCGCGTGGTTAAGGGCGTGACGATTCACCCCTTCACCGCTTAATCGCGTCCCCCCTGTAAGGGCGCCCGTCCGCTCATAACGGCGGGCGGGCGCTTTTTGTTTTCACTTGGACCGGGTATAAGCATCACCACAGTCAACTGCTTTAGAAGCAAGGAGTGCATATGAGCACGTACGCAATTAAGGCTGACAAGTTCTTCTTGCCGGCAGGTCCGCAGCTGGGCGGCTATCTTATGGTCGAGGATGGCGTCTTTGGCGCCTGGCAGGCCGACGAGCCCTCTTGCGAGATCAAGGACTACACGGGATCGTGGATCGCACCGGGTATGGTCGATACCCACATCCATGGCTTCTACAACCACTCAACTACCGATAACGACCCCGAGGGTATCGATATCAGCTCGACTGAGCTCGCCCGTCGCGGTACCACCAGCTGGCTACCCACGACGTTCACCGATGGCGTCGAGCAGATCAAGGACGCCTGCGCCGCCATCGCTCAGGCGGACGAGGGTCGCGGCCCCGACTTCTGCGGTGCTCGCATTCAGGGCATCTACCTGGAGGGCCCCTTCTTTACCATGAAGCACGTGGGCGCGCAGAACCCCGCTTATCTTATCGATCCCTCCGAGGAGGTCTTTGATCAGTGGCAGGAGGCTGCGGGCGGTCGCATCGTTAAGAGCGCCATGGCGGCCGAGCGCGATGGCGCTGCCGCCTATGCAGCCGCCCTTAACGCGAAGGGCGTCGTGACCAGCATCGGTCACTCCGACGCCACCTATGATGAGTGCATCGCCGCCATCAACGCTGGTGCCAGCTGCTTTACGCATACCTATAACGGCCAGCGCGGGCTGCATCACCGTGAGCCCGGTGTCGTGGGTGCTGCTATGTCCACGTCCGAGACCTACGCCGAGATCATCTGTGACGGCAAGCACGTAAACCCTGCCGCCATCAAGGCGCTGCTGCAGGCCAAGGGCTGGCAGCACACGGTACTCATCACCGACTGCCTGGGCTGCGGCGGCATGCCCGAGGGCAGCTACACCAGCGGCGGCATGGACGTCATCATGAAGGACAACCTGTGCTGGCTCGCCGATGGCAAGAGCATTGCCGGTTCGGTGCTCACGCTTGCCCAGGGCGTCAAGAACATCGTCGACTGGGGCATCGCCAGCGCCGATATCGCCATTCGCATGGCAACCGAGGTGCCGGCGCGCTCCGCGCACATCGAGGATAAGTGCGGCAGCATCATGCCGGGTCGCGACGCCGACTTTGTCGTGTTCGACCATGAGCTCACCCTCGTCGAGACGTATGTTGGCGGCCAGAGCGTCGGCAACGCCTTTACCGAGTAACGAAAGAAAAAGACGGCGGGCCCGAATCTGCTCGGACCCGCCGTACGGGTTAAACGCTCAAAAGCACCTTTACAGTTACAGCTTGCTAGCGATTTTCTTTGCCGTACGCTTAACGCCGGCCACCAGGCCTCCTGCAGGATGCTCCTTCTCGTATGCTAGGCGCTTCTCGCGCTTGGCGTACTCTTCGACGATGATGTCTCCATACTCGTCTTCGATCTTGTCGAAGAAGTCGACGGCACCCTTAATTTCCTCAGCGGTCGGGTGCCCCTTTTGGACACCGCCGGCGAGTTTGAACGGCCCCCACGTATCAAAGCCGGGGCAGCCGTAGACACCCATAAAGATGGCCTGCCTCATGCGGCAGATGCCATCGATATCCTTGCCGTACCACTTGTTTTTGCCACCGTAGGTCATAAGGCCAAACACCTTGTCCTGCGGCTGCAGCACGTTAGTGAGCACGCGTGCCATGTCCTTGTCGATCTCGGAGTAATAGATGCCCGTGGCGACACCAATCAGATGGTATTCGTGCAGGTTGGGATACTCGTTTTTGCCGAGTGTTTTCACGTCGAGGGTATCGATTTCGGGGTGCGCCTCGACGATGGCGTCCACGAGCTTTTTCGTATTGCCGTGGTGGCGTGAGGCATAAAGAATGATGGTTCGCATAAGAAGGCCTTTCAGCTGTAATTGCATCAATGTCTGTATGGTACCCCGTTACATGGCCGGGATACCGGACGCATCGATGAGCGTGCGGGTTTGTTCTATGGTTAGGATTGAAACGGGCGCTTGCGTGAAATAAAGCAGTTGTTCGAAAGGATGGGTAATGGAATACGCTCTCTCCAACGATTCGATTTCTATTAAGGTTTCCACGGCTGGTGGCTCGTTTACCTCGATTGAGGCCGGAGGTCGCGAGTACTTGTGGCAGGGTGATCCCACCGTGTGGTCCGGCCAGGCGCCGATTTGCTTCCCGATTTGCGGAGGCTTGCGCGACAACAGCGCCATGACGTTTGCCGGGCATCATGTAAAGCTCGCTCGCCACGGCTTTGCGCGCAAGCAGGAGTGGAAGCTGCTGAGCCAAGGCGAGAACGAGTTGGCTATGTGCCTGGCTTCGGAGGATAACGCCGCGCTGCTGAGCGATTATCCGTATCCGTTTATGCTCGTCGCCCGCTATACGCTCGAGGACGCCGCCGTGCGTGTCTCCTATGAGGTTACCAACGAGGGCACCGAGGATATGCCGTTCTTTATCGGTGGGCATCCCGGCTTTAGGTGCCCGCTCGATGAGGGCGAGGCCTATACGGACTACGAGTTGCGCTTTGAGAAAGAAGAGGCTGCAGAGCTTTGCACCGCTGTCCCTTCGACTGGCTTGATTGACGTGGACAAGCGCTCCAAGAACCCCACGGTGGGAAAGACGCTGCCCCTGTCGCACGAGCTCTTCGATTTTGCGGAGACCATCTTTGACGTGCTCGAGAGCCGCCAGGTCACGCTTTCCAAAAAGGGCGAGGACAAGGGCGTCCGCCTGAGCTTTGAGGGCTTCCCATATCTCATTGTGTGGAGCAAGCCCGAGGGTGATTTTGTGGCAGTTGAGCCTTGGGGCGGCCTTTCGACCTGCTCCGATGAGGACGACGTGCTTGAGCATAAGCGTGGCTGCCTTGTCGCCAAGCCCAAGGAGACCGTCGTTCGCTCGTTCACGATTGAGATTCTGTAATTCCGTTTTGTCGACTCGTATCGCGAGGCACAAGGAGCCTGCGAGATAAGGAGCTAAAAATGATCCTCACCGTTACGATGAACCCGTCCGTCGATACACGCTATCAGCTCGATGAGCTCATTATCGACGACGTTAACCGTGTGACGCCCGAAAAGACCGCCGGCGGCAAGGGTCTTAACGTGGCCCGTGTACTGGGTCAGCTGGGCGACGACGTTGTGGCAACTGGTCTACTCGGCGGCCACATGGGCGCCTACATGGCCGAGCTCATGGATGCTAACGGCATTAAGAATGATTTTGTACCCATCAAGGGCGAGACTCGTATTTGCCTTAACATCCTCCACGCCGGCAACCAGACCGAGCTACTCGAGAGCGGCCCGACGATTGCCCCCGAGGAGCTCGATGCCTTTACCGCCAAGTTCGCCGAGCTTGCGAGCAAGGCCGCTGTTGTTACCATCTCGGGTTCGCTGCCCCGTGGTGTCGAGGCGGACTACTACGCCAAGATCACGGGCATTGCCGAGAACGCCGGCGCCAAGGTGCTGCTCGATACCTCGGGTGCTTCGCTCGAGGCCGCCCTTAAGTCCGAAATTAAGCCCGAGCTGGTCAAGCCTAACCTGACCGAGATTAACGGCCTTCTGGGCACGAGCTTTACCACCGACGATGTGGACGAGCTCCGCGCCGCGCTCGCCTCTGATGCCCGCTTCTCCGATATCCCCTGGGTCGTCGTGTCCATGGGCGCTGCCGGCTCCGTGGGCTTCCATAATGGCCGTGCATTCCGCGCCAAGACCCCCGATATCCCCGCCGTTAACGCTACGGGCTCTGGCGATTCGACCATTGCCGGCTTCGCACATGCGATTGCTGCTGGCGCGGATGACGAGACGGTGCTGCGTACCGCCAACACCTGCGGCAAGCTCAATGCCATGGATCCCATGACTGGCCACTTGGTTATGGATCGTTGGGACGAGGTTTACAACGGCGTTGTCGTGACCGAGCTGTAGGAGCTTGTGCGCCGCCCCCGGCATCGGTTGCTTGCTTGTGGTTAGAGTTGACGACAAGTGCGGTAGCATTATGCTGGGGCGCGACGCCGAGTTTGTCGTGTTCAATCCCGACCTTACCCTGGTCGAGGCGTATGTGGGTGGCAACAGCATCGGTAACGCGTTTGCCGATTAGCCGCCAAAGAAGCGATCCGAGAGGGGATTTAGATGATTTACGGTGCATTGGGCGATATCGAGGAGTACCGCGGAATGCTCAAGGGCCTCGACGTGCTGATCGACTGGCTCGAGGAGAACGACCCGGCACAGCTCGAGGTCGGCAGCCATCCGATTTTGGGTGAGAAGGTCTTTGCGAACGTCATGTCTCCCACGACGCGTCCCGAGGCCGAGGCTCACTATGAGACGCATCAGCGCTATCACGACCTGCAGATCGACGTCGAGGGTCGCGAGGCCTTTAAGGTCGCCACGGGCAGCCTGACGCTGGTTCAGGAGTTTGACGAGAAGGACGACTACGATCTGGTCGATTCCGACGCTTCGATCGCCGGCGATCTTGCCGACGATAAGTTTGCACTGTTCGTTGCCGGCGAGCCTCACATGCCCACGCTCGAGTTCCCGGGCGATGGCGCACAGCCGGTCAAGAAGATTTGCTTTAAGCTGCTTGCAGATGCTTACTGGGAGGAGTAGCGAACTGCTCGGCTGAGCTGCTCGTCTGATGGCGTGATCCCCTTAGGGAAAACACGCCAGGACCCCGCCAAGCGTTTTTTCCCTAGGGAAATCACGTTTGGCGGGGTTTTCGGTTTTTTGAATAGGGAAGCCTCATTTATTTGCGAAGAACATCGGCTAGCCGCAGGATTGAAATCATCGACCGATAAGTGAGTTCCACTTTTTCGCCCGCAAGCAGTCGTTTCGAGCCAATCTCATCTAGCCCCACAAGCCGAGAAAACAGCGGGCCGCTCATCGTTCCCTCGTCAATTGATTCCCTTATGGTCTTCAAAACGTCCGTATCATGAAGCGATGCCGAGCTGTAGGGGGCAACACGAGCGGAACTCTCAATTAACGACGAGACAAAAGGATGGAGATGCTTTGGACATAGTCCATCAAACACCACATCCCCATTGTCGTTCGAGCCGACCAGGCGCCAAGTATAATGATCGACCCAGTCATCTCCGTCATATATGGCGTCCATGAGCAACTTCCCGTCTAGAGAGAGAAACCTATTTGGACATCGGGGCGCAAGACCGCAATCCATATCGGGCCTGCAGCAGCTCCAACCCAACGCACCACATAGGTTCCCTTTCGTACATGTGTATCAATCTGCCCCGAAATGCCGGTGAATGCAATTCCAGACCCGTTTGTCGGATAGCAATCGACGTATTTTTGTTTTCCGCTCACAACCTTGTATAGATATATCGTTCCAGCAAAAGAGAAGGGATCGTTCGCAATTTTGTCCGGAAGAACTTGCCACCTCAAAATCCCGCTACCAATATGGTCAAGCTTGACCGTTCCGCCGTCCCCCTCAAAAGTGGCAAGGGGATTTACCCCAGACTGAGAGTCGGCATCGCCCTCCTTAGCAGTTATCAGCAGGCTGCCCGTATAAGACTGCTGAGGCTCACCTTCAGGACAGGCAGCCTCGGCCCAAGAAGGGCCACTCAGGCAGAACAGTCCGAGCAGCATCATTACCAACAAAAGAAAACCCTTAGTTCTTTTCATCTATATCGCCAATATCTCTCGACATTTGTATATTGTGACTATTTTAAATCTATATGGCCAATTTGAGCCCTCACCATGGCAATCGTTGCAGCTGGGTTTCTTTTCATTAAGATTTCACTTTGGTAAATCCCCGCCCCTAAGCATTAAACCCGAAGTCCACCGAGTGGGCCGCCGTTGACGTGGCGATGTTTGGATTGGCGCGCACGCACTCAAAATCGGCAACAAAAAAGCCGCCCGAAGGCGGCTATCTTGTGTAATGGAGCCAGCGACCGGGCTCGAACCGGTGACCCCCGCTTTACGAGAGCGGTGCTCTACCAACTGAGCTACGCTGGCGGCCATATGATGACGCAACTGAGGCGTCAACGGCTGTCTATGATACGGGACATCACACATCCGCGCAAGTGTTCTGACGGCTTTTCTCACTTTAAATGCACTAATATTAGAGGCGTGATGTCTGCAGTGCCCATTTGTTACTTGACCTGCTGTTGAGTTGGTGGTCGACGTCCCGCTCGTATGGGTCTCAAACAGAATGGGGCAGCCATGGCTCAACCCAAGATTCTTCTTACGCGTATCGATGACCGTTTCATTTACGGGCAAGACGTTGAGCTGTGGAACGAAGCCGTGGGTTCCAACCTTGTCCTAATCGTCAACGATGAGATCGCGGCGGATTCGCGCCAATGGGCACCAATGAGGGTGGCGGTGCCAGAAGGCGTTTGGACGCGGTTTTTCTCGGTGCAAAGGACCATCGACATCATTTATACCGCAACGCCGCGCCAATGGATTCTCATCATGGTGGCGTCGCCCACGGATGCACTCGCGCTGGTTAAGGGCGGTGTGCCAATAACCAAGATCAGCATCGGCCATATGCGGGCGAGGGAGGGCAAGCGCTCTGTAACGCCTGCCGTTGCCGTAGGCGATGCAGATACCGCCGCCTTTAAAGAGCTGCAAGAGCTCGGCATAGAGCTAGAAATCCGTTATCTCCCCGGCTCCGACCCCGATCCCATCGAGAACCTGCTCACGTGATCTCCTGGGGGCGGAGGAAAAAGGATCATTTTGCCCTTGCGAGGGACGCGCGCGATACCGCCTGTCAAAAACTATGCCCATTTACTACGTTTGATTGGCTATCGTCGAGCATGTCGAATTTGAGATAAACAAAACCGCAGGTATACTGCTCACAAATGTAACAAAAACCGGTGCATGGTCGAGCATCCCGGGCTAAACGTAGTAAATGGGCATAGTTTTGATATGTCACTCATACAGTCACAGAAAAAACGAGCCTAAAAGATGAAAAAGCGCCCGCTGGCGGTGGTGCCGGCGGGCGCTGCTGTGCGATATGTCGCGTTGCGGGCTTAGTGCCTCATAAAGTGGTATTCGATCACATTGCTGTAGGGATGGCCCGGGCCCACAATGCCCTGCGGGAACAGAGGCTGGTGCGGCGTGTCGGGGTACATCTCGGCCTCGAGGGCAAAGCCGGCGCCCCAGCCATAGTTGGCATCGTCCTTGGCGTGCTCGTCGCCCAGCCAGTTGCCGGTGTAGAGCTGCACGCCCGGGGCAGTGGTGTAGTAGTCCATCTCACGACCGGTCCACATCTCCTCGACGTGCATCGCGCGGCGCAGGTTGCGGCCGTACTGATAGCCATCGATGCACAGGCAGTGATCGTAGCCACGGGCCTGCTTGATCTGCGGGTCGTCGGCCTCCATGCCGGGTGCGACGGGGCGAAGCTCGCGAAAGTCAAACGGTGTTCCCTCGACCGGAGCAATCTCGCCGGTGGGGATGTTCTGCTCGTTAATGGGCAGGTAGTGGGCGGCGTTGGCGACAAAGAAATGTTCGCAGTCCATGCCGGCGTTATGGCCTGCAAGGTTAAAGTACGTGTGGTTGGTCATGGACACGTAGGTGGCGCGGTCGCTCTCGCAGCCATAATCGATGCGGAAGACGCCGGTGCGCGTAACGGTAAACACGGCCGTAAAGGTTCGGTTGCCGGGCAGGCCCAGCTCGCCATCCTTAAGCGAGGTGGTCATGCGCACGGCGTTATGGACCTCGTCGAGCTCAACATCCCACACACGTTTGTGCAGGCCGTGCTCAAGGTCGCTGTGCAGGTTGTTGGCGCCCTCGTTGGCGGGCATATGCCAGTCCGTGCCGTCGATGGCGATCGTGGCGCCAGCGGTGCGGTTTGCCACGGGGCCGATGGTCGCACCAAAGCAGGCGGGGTTGTCAAAGTAATCCTCGAGCTTATCAAAGCCCAGCACCACATCGCGTACGTTGCCGGGAATGTCGGGCACATCGATGCCCAGCACGGTGGCGCCATAGTCCATAATGCGAACGCAGATCTCGGGCCCGTTGAGGGTGTAGCGATGAACGGGGGTACCGCACGGCGCGGTGCCGAAAAGCTCGGAAGTGATCATTTGGTTCCTAACATCGAGGTATTCCGACAAACTGTAGCGCGAACAGGCGAGATTATCACTACACCCCACTAAAGCTGGGGGTATTTTTCTCAAAAAAGTGATGATTGGAGCTGTGCGGGCGTTCATTTTTGACGCGTACGAGTCTGATACAATTTGTTCGTTACTGTTTGAATGATATGCGCGCAAAGAACGGCGAGGATTCATCGTGATTAAGGCAGAGCGACAGGATAAGGTTCGTCAGCTGCTCGAGGAGCAGGGGACGGTCTCGGTAAAAGAGATTTCTGATGCGTTAGGTGTCTCGGACATGACGATCCGCCGCGACCTTGAGGAACTTGCGAGCCTAGGCGAGATCGAGCGCGTGCACGGCGGAGCCCGCAGTGCACAGGGCCGTCCCCACGCTATGCTGCGCCATGAGTATTCGCACAGTGAAAAGCGTACTAAGCATGCCGAGGAAAAGCTGCAGATCGCGCGCCGCGCTGTGGAGCTTATCGAGGAAGGCTCGACCATCTTTTTGGGTACGGGCACCACGGTTGAGCAGATGGCTTCGATGCTGCCGGCGTTTCGCCTGCGTATCGTGACCAATTCGCTTTCGGTGTTCAACCTGCTCGAGGAGCGCGAGGACTGCGAGCTGTGCCTCGTGGGCGGTATGTACCGCCGCCGCACTGCCGCTTTTGTGGGGCCGACGGCCGAGGATACCCTACGTGCGCTGGGCATCGATGCGGCGTTTATCGGCGCCAACGGTATCTTGGACGGTGACGTATCCACGTCCAACATGGACGAGGGCCGTATCCAGCAGCTCGCCTTTAGCAAGGCGGACTCGCGCTATCTGATCGCCGACTCCAGCAAGATCGGCAAGCGCGATTTCTATACCTTCTGTCGCCTGGACAGTTTAGACGCCGTGGTGTGCGAACCGGGTATTGCTGATGGAGATCGCGCCGCCATCGAGGAGCACACGCAGGTCATCTGCTAGCTAACGCTGCAGACGATACTTCCGTCCTCTGCCGGCGCGGGGATTATCGCTTCACAATGACGTGCAGAATGACATGCATATACGCTCGGGCCAAGTATTCAGCTTGTGGGCTAGACCAGGCGGGCGTAGTCCAGTGACTGATGAAAGATGTGGGCGATATAGATTGTTTCGTGCTCAAACTTGTATAGACACACGTAGTTGTTGACGGGAAACGAACGGTAATTACGTGCCGCCAGCTCTTGTATGTGCGAGAGGGGACGTAAAAGCGGCTGCTCGCGAAGCAGATCAAGCTGATATTCAAACTCAGCGATATAATTGCCTGCTGCACGCGGATTCTTGAGGATTTGAGCAAGGTATCCGACAGTACTCTCGTACTCATATCGCGCGCTTTTGAGGATTGCGACGTTATAGGTCATATTTGTCTCGTATCGAAGCCGCGAAGGATTCGTAGTCGCTGTAGTCGCCTTGCGATATTTCGTCTTCTGCCAACATCATACGAGACAACAGTTTTGCCTTGGCGATCTCTTCTTGCATGAGGCGATACTGGTCGCTGCTGATGCAGTGCATGGCCTCGTAGCCGTTCTTAGTTACGGTGACGTCGCGCTCAGACTCAACAAGTGCGGTGAATGTGGCAGTGTCCTTCATGTCTCGGACGGGCACACAGATGGGCATAGGTATCTCCTTCGCATTGGGACATAATTGTACCACGCCGTATCGAATAGTCGGCATCGTTGAATTGTCTTGATCTGTAACAGATAGACGCCCAAAACCGGGTTTAGTGTTACAGATCGAGACGGCTCGGCATAGCATCCGTTATACATGAAGCTCGGTATTATTGTATGTTTAGACCAATGCAATGGTCGGTATTTTTGTAGCTATAAGCTCATTTAAAGCTCGGTATTTTTGTATTATTAGATATATCTGAAGGTCGGTATTTTTGTAAACTAGCACGTAAATTATGCTGAGGTGAGATTATGTTTAAACGGAAGGCATATGATCGTCTGCAGGAGTGGAAAGAACGCTCGCAAGGGCGCACTGCGGTGCTTATTGAGGGTGCAAGACGCGTTGGCAAAACGACGCTCGTCAAGTGCTTCGCGCAAAATGAATACAAGGATTATCTGTACATTGACTTTTCGGCTGCTAGCAAAGCCACGCTCGATATATTTCTGAACCATCGTGAAGATGTCGATCTTTTTTTACGCATGCTTCAGCTGCAGTATGGTAAGGCCCTCGAACCGAGAGAGTCGCTGGTCATTTTTGATGAAGTGCAGCGGTTTCCCATCGCGCGCGAATACATAAAGCATCTTGTAGAAGACGGCAGATTTGATTACATCGAGACAGGCTCTCTTGTCTCCATCAAAAAGAATGTCGATAGCATTGTCATACCGTCAGAGGAAGAAAGAATCCCTCTCGAGCCCCTCGATTTTGAGGAGTATCTTTGGGCGACCGGAAAAGATCTTTATGCAGAAGAGATCCGTAAAGCGCGCGAATCTCGGACCGCGCTTCCGGACGGCGTTCATGCGACGTGCATGAGATTATTTGATGAGTATATGCTTGTCGGTGGTATGCCTCAGTCGGTCGACTCCTTTGTGGCAGAGAATGATTTTAGAGGATGCGACAGGGTTAAACGGCAGATTATCGCACTGTACAGGGAGGACATTGCCAAGTTTGGAGGTTCGGACGCTAGACGTGCGCGGGCGGTTTATGACGATATTCCGGGTCAATTATCTGCGGCAAATAAACGGTTCAAATTTGACAGCTTGGAGAAGGGGTCCCGTTTTGAGACATATGAGTCGGCGTTAATCTGGCTTGAGGATGCGCGACTGATTAACCGTTGCTATTTATGCAGTGATCCGAGCGTGGGTTACCGCCTGCACGAGGACGCGTCTTCGCTTAAATGCTATATGGCGGACACGGGATTGCTCGTGAGCTTGGCGTTTGATGATGGTCCGGACCTTATGGATGTTCATAGAGACATTCAATTTGGAAGAATTTCAATTAATAAAGGAATGCTAATCGAGAACATCGTGGCGCAGCAGCTTAAGAGTCTGGGGCATTCGCTTTTTTATTACAGCTGGCAGGAGCCTTCCAAAACAGAGGGGAGTCGGCCCAGAACGCGTGAAATTGATTTTCTTGTTTCGCGCGGCTTTGAAGACGCGGCTGGAAAACCGCGGGTCACTCCTGTTGAAGTTAAATCTTCCAAATCGTATTCAACAATCTCGCTTGACGATTTCGGCAGACGATTCGAACGACGAGTCGGAGAAGAGATAGTTCTTCACCCAAAACAGCTCAGGGCTGAAGGGCATAGGATATATCTACCTCTGTATATGACGATCTTTATCTGATCGACGGCATGCGGTCCTGTGGCTCATTGAACCGCAGGACCGTGTATCGTTGGGGGTTTATTGTGATAATGCGCGCAAGCTAAGCCGGGGATCGAGTTTTCGGGATATGTCGGTGAAGTTCCGTCACCGCGGACTGGGTGTCCGTGCACCCGACGAGGTCGTTGCGTGCCTAGAAGCCCCGAGCTCCAGAAGCCGTACGCTTGTTTCGGGCGTGCTGGTCGAATGCTCCAGCGTGAAAGACCTACGGGTGTAGCTTGCTCGGCCTGTTTGTCTCAATCTGTAACAGCTAGGACTGAAAAACTCGGCTACGTGTTACAGGTTGAGATTTTTCGGCTAGGTCTAATCTATTCATCTCGATCTGTAACAGGTAGGGGAGAAATAACCCGCCAGATGTTACAGATTTAGATTGAGAGGGTTGGCTCGTGCGTTCATCTTGATCTGTAACAACTAGGACCCAAAAACTTAGCTAGATGTTACAGATTGAGACTGAGAGGATTGCCCTGTGTGTTCATCTCGATCTGTAACAGTTGGGGCCGAAACCGCGGGTCAGATGTTACAGATCGAGACAAACGGCTCCCGGTCCGCCCAAACACAAAGGCCGGGGGCGGCGCGCCGTGTGACGTGCCGCCCCCGGCTGAGAAATGGGGACAAGTTATGTGAGCAGGGCAATTACGCCAACTGCAAGCCACTAGTCCAGACGACGGGTCTGCGCCACGTGCTTGTACCAGTAGGCGCTTGCCTTGGGCGTGCGCTTCTGGGTTTCAAAGTCTACGTAGAAGAAGCCGTAGCGCTTGTTGTAGCCGTTGGTCCAGGAGAACTGGTCCTGCAGGCTCCACAGGAAGTAGCCGCCCACGTTGACGCCCACCTCCATGGCCTTAAGCAGCCAGCGCAGGTGCTGCTCGATGTAGTCGATGCGCGGCTGGTCGTCCACAAAGCCGTCCTTGTAGGGGTCCTTGTAGCCCATACCGTTTTCGGTAATGAAAATCTGCTTGTAGTTGGGGTAGCGCTGTTTAATGTAGACGAGCAGATCGAACAGACCCTCGGGATAGATGATCCAGTCCCAGTCGGTGGTGGGGATGCCGGGCTTGTTCACATGCTCGCCAATGCCCTTGACGCGCCAGCGGCCGGTACCCTTCTCGCCCGTGCCGTTGTGGTGCAGGTCGTTCTCGCCGTCGTAGGCCTTGAGGAAACGGCACTGGTAGTTGTTGACACCCAGGTAGTCGTTGTAGAGCGCGGCCTCGCGCATAATCTCGAGGTCCTTGTCCAGGATCTCGATGGTGCCGCCCGAGACGGCAGCCAGGCGGTTGGCGCACTCGAGGGTGTCGGGGGCATAGTCGCCGCGGAAGGTGGCGTCAAGCAGGAACTGGTTTTGCAGCACGTGCTCGTTGTTGGCGGCCTTGATGTCGGCGGGGTCGTTCTCGTTGAGCGGGTACTTGAACTCCAACGACTGAATGACGCCGATCTTGCCCTTAAAGCCGCCGTTGTGGAAGGTCAGCACAGCCTTGGCGTGGGCAAGCATCATGTTGTGCTCGCACTGGAAGGCCTCGGCCAGATGAGCTTTGACGCCGCCGGGGAAGGTGCCCTCGATGTAGGTGTTGGAGGCGTCAGCCCAGATCTCGTTAAAGGTGAACCAATAGGTCACCTGGTCAGCGTATTCCTTAAAGCAGAAGGTGGCAAAGTCCACAAAGGCGTCGATGGTCTCGCGGTTGAGGAAGTCGCCCTTCTCAAAGAGGGGAAGCGGCGTGTCAAAGTGATGCAGCGTGACGAACGGCTCAACATGGTGCTTATGGCACTCGGCGAAGAGATCGTGGTAGAACTGGACGCCCTCGGGGTTGATTTCGCCGGTGCCGTTGGGGAAGATGCGGCTCCAGGCAATGGAGAGGCGAATGCCGTTGATACCGAACTCCTCGCACAGCTCCAAGTCGACAGGGTACTGGTTGTAGAAGTCCGAAGCGGGATCGGGGGAGAAACGGCCTTGGGCTTCCAGAAAGTCGTCCCAGGCAACCTTGCCCTTACCGTGAGTGCGGGTCTCGCCCTCTACCTGGTAGGCAGCAGTGGCGCCGCCAAAGACAAAGTCCTTGGGAAACTGCGCAGGCGGATTGGTGACGCTAGCAGGATTAACGGACATGATGATCCAATCGTCTAAATCGAAGGGCCAGCCGGTCTTGGATGGTCGGCTGGCCCTGAGCGTTACTTACTTCGAAAGCTGCTCGGAGACGAAGGCGAGAGACTTGTCGCCGTTCTGGGAGAGCTCAATGTACTGCTTACCGCGGCAGGCGACGCATTTGTTGCCCACGCGCTCGCAGTCTTTCTGCAGGTCGGCCAGGTAGCTTGCGGCCTGCGGGGCCAGGACGACCAGGTCAAAGTCGGGGAGCATGTCCACGTGGTTGCCATATGCCTCGGCAGCGGTCTCAAGATTGATGCCGCGCTCCTTGGCAGCCTTGGCCAGCGCGTTGGCGAGCAGCCCCGAGGTTCCGCCGCCCTGGCAGAGCACGAGCACGCGCTTGCCGTTGAGGTCGCTGGCGGTCGTTGCCTCGGCAGCGGGTGCTGCAGAAGCGGCAGGGGAGTCGACCTTCACGGCCTCGGCAGCAGCGCCGGCGGCAACGCTCTTGGCGTCAGCCTTGCCCTGGAAGGCATCGTTGAGCTTGGCGGCCTTCTCGGCGTTCTTGGCGGCGAGCTCCTCCTGGGAGATCTCGGCCTCCTCGGCGCACTTCTGGGCGTCATAGGCACGGAAGAACGGGTAGTACAGGACAAAGTCGACGACCAGGATGAGGGCGAGCATCACAAAGGCGAGCGGCTGGAAGCCCAAGCCCATGATGGTGCCGATGGGGCCGGGGACGGTCCAGGGCAGGGTGTACATAAAGCCGTTCATGCCCAAGAAGTCGATAAAGATCTTGAGGATCCAGATGTTGGCGATCGGGGCAAAAACAAACGGGACAAAGAAGACGGGGTTGAGCACGATAGGCGCGGCGAACAGCAGCGGCTCGTTGACGGCAAAGCACACGGGGACGATGGCTGCCTTACCGACGGCGCGCATCTCCTGAGACTTGGCCAGGAAGCAGAACATAAAGACCAGGACGAGCGTGGCGCCGGTGCCGCCCATGCAGACGACGAAGTACTGGGCACCCTGGGTCAGGACAGCGGAAGCGTGCTGGCCAGCTTGGAACGCAGCCAGGTTGTCGGTCATGTTGGCAACGAGAGCGGCGGCGATGGCGGGCTCGACGATCGAGGGGCCGTGGACGCCGACGAACCAGAAGAGGCTCATGGCACCGTAGATCACAGCGAGGCCGATGTAGCCGTCGGCGGCGGTGAACAGGGGCTGGAACACCTGGATGACGCCCTGGGCAAAGCAGAAGCCAAAGGCAGCGCGGAAGACGATGTCAAAGACCCAAAAGACGGTGATGCAGACGGAGAAGGGGATGATGTCCTTAAAGGTCTGCGAAATGTTGGGCGGAACCTGCTCGGGCATCTTGACGGTGATGTTGCGCTTAATAAAGAACTTGTAGATGATGCCGGTCACAAACGCAGCGATGAAGGCGGTCAGCAGGCCCTTGGAACCAAGGTAGGTGGTGTTGAAGCCGCTGGCGGCGTCCGTGGCGATCGTGTCGCTCGAAAGGAGCAAGAAGCCGATGATGGCCGCGCACATGCACGAGATGAAGTTGATCTGGTTGTTCTTGGGCAGATCACGGTTCTGGGCGTCGGCGAAGTGCTTGGCCGTGGTGGCGGCGCAGGCGATGGCCAGGATGCCCATGGAGTAGTTGTAGCACTTCCACAGGGCGTTGTTGATGTCATCGGGCCAGTAGAAACCCCAGATGTTGGGGACCGAGGCTACCAGGCAGAAGATGGACGAGAAGATGATGATGGGGATGACGGAGATAAAGCCGTCGCGGATCGCCTTGAGGTACTTGTTGCGGGCGATCGCGTTGAAAAAGGGTTGGCCCTTTTCGATGATGGCGATGAGTTGCTCCATGCAATGCTCCTAAGAGTCGGTGGGTTAGCAACGATGGTAACTTTTGGCGTTCGGTTGCCAAAATGTTGACGTTGCCATTTTGCGACACAAAAAAAGACGCGAACTGATGGTTCCTGTGCCTGCGAACCGTCGATTCCTTATGCGTAAACGTTTGAGCCGCCCGGTGGCTCTGTGTTTGCACAATGGCAACGTTAACATTTGGACTACAAAAGCCGTTCGGGGAAGCAAAAATGTCGGTGAACGGTAGGTTTTGGGTGGTGAGCGTATGGCGGAGGAGGCGTTAGATATACTTAAAGACGTTTCATTTGACTGCGTAGGGTGCCACCAATGGCATCGTTGACATAGAAAGATCGACCTATGGCCGCTGTTAAAAAATCGGTTTCCGTTAAGGACGTGGCGCGTCTCGCGGGCGTCTCGGAGCAGACAGTCTCGCGTACGGTGCACGATTCGCCCAGCGTGCGCCCTGAGACCAAGGAGCGCGTGCGTGCCGCCATGCGCGAGCTGGGGTATCGCCCCAATTTTGCCGGTCGATCGCTGCGCCGCGGCAAGTTTAAGACTGTCGGCGTCGCCATGTTCAACATTACCGGCACCGGCAACCTCGACCGTATGGAGGGCTTTGCCGCCGCGGCCGACAAACATGGCTATGCCATCACCCTCACTAAAGTAGACGGGCATCCGTATACCCTCGAGAGCGCATCGTCACGCATGAGCGCGCTGCCGGTGGATGGCATGGTTGTGATCATGAATCGCATGCCGGCGGACTTTGGCACCTTCGAGCCGCTGCCCGGTATGCAGACGGTGCTCGTTACCATGCTGGAGCACCCGCTCTGTTCAACAGTCGATAACGACCAGTTCGATTGCTCGCGCCAGGTGGTCGAGTACTTGCTGGAGCAGGGGCACAAGACCGTGCGCTTTATCTCGTGCCCCGAGCGCTCGCTTTCGGGCATGCGTCGCGAGGAGGGCTGGCGCGAGACATTGCGCGCGCATGGTATTGAGCCGCCGCGACTCGTCCGTGGCGATTGGACGGCACAGAGCGGATATGCCGCCGGCCAGGTGCTTGCGGACGATCCGAACTGCACAGCCATTTATGCTTCCAACGATGCCATGGCCTACGGCTGCATTCGCGGGCTCGAGTCGCGCGGGAAGCACGTGCCCCAGGACGTAAGCGTGGTGGGTGTTGACGATAGTTTGGGCGATATCGTGCCCGATCGTCGCCTGGCTACGGTGCGCTTTGACAACAAGCGCGTCGGCATGTGGGCGGTCGACAAGATTGCCGGCGCCGAGGGCGCTGCACCCGGTGTGGAGCACATGCTGTTTCCGGGTGTGCTCGTCGAGGGCGATACGGTGCGCGATGTACGCTAGGGTGCGGACCTGTTTGGGTTGCCGCTAATTGTGTTCGAGAATGTTCAGATTGGTTTAAAAACCGTTCACGGGTGAAAAGCAACCGCTCATAGCTCGAAATTACGTTTTGCGCTGTTCTTTTTTGTTTGAATGTTAATGTTCCTGCCATACACAGCGCAGCGCGTATGCCCGGACGCGATGCTCTCCATTGGTTCATATGTGAAAGGAACGCAATATGGCAACCAAAGAAGAAATCTCGATGGTTGGATTCGAGATCGTCGCATACGCGGGTGACGCCCAGACCGATCTGCTTGCAGCGCTCGATGCTGCTCGCGAGGGTGATTTTGAGAAGGCCGAGCAGCTGCACAAGGATGCCAGCGATGCACTTATCGGCGCCCACGACACGCAGACCAAGCTGCTTTCGCAGGAGGCCGGCGGCGGCGAGATGGAGATGACCTTCATCATGGCTCACGCTCAGGACACTCTCATGACCACCATGATCCTGGAGAAGCAGACCCGCTTTACCATCGATGCCTATAAGCGCATCGCCGCACTCGAGGCTAAGCTCGCCTAACGAGCTCTCACAACCAAGTCCCCTTCCAAAAGCTCTGCCGCTACCCGCGGCAGGGCTTTTCTGTTTACCCGGCACTTGGGGACGTTCCTTATCTGCCGGCAGTTTGGGACACTCCTGCCATGCATTCGATCCTTTGAGGATGGAAGAAACCGGGTCATTAGGTTTGCTGCGGTGCCGACTCGGTCTGTCGGTTACAAAACTATGCCGGTTTACTACGATGAATCGCATTCTTTCAACTATGGAAAGAACAGCGTTATCAAAGCCGCAGGTAGAAAGCTTGTCATTTTCTGCTAATAGCAAATGTGGTCGGTCCTATCGGTTTTATCGTAGTAAACCGGCATAGTTTTGAAATGGCACTATTCGACTAGCAGCGTTATGGAGCTTCTGCACGCCCTCCCGTTCGGTTTTTCGATGGGTGGGTATACTTTCCACCGCAATACAGGCCGGAATGAGGAGGCATCCAAATGCCGGATAACGGGTCAATACAAAAAAGAGACGCGCACGAGATGGCTCATGGGCGTCCTGTCCAGATAACCGAGCACACGACGGTAACCGAGCTGCAGCCCAGCCTGTCCGATGTCGTGTGCGCAAACAAAAAGCTGCAGATTGGCTTTATCGTTGCACTCGTGGTACTGGCGCTGCTGTCGGGCTTTGTGGCTCGTCCGCATTTTGCCGATACCAAAACATGGGACTCCACCATCGAGGTCATCGACCAAAAGAAGGGCAACGTTTTGGCGCTCACGACCTCGTGCGTGGCGCTGTCTGCGGGCATTACCGCGCTGCCGGGTGATACGGGAACGCCGGTTGCCGAGCAGCTCGCGCAGCTTTCGGGTAACTTGGGCATCGTGCTTGCCGTGCTCTACCTAGAGAAATATTTGCTCACGATTTTGTGGTCGGTTGGCTTGGGCATCTTAATCCCGTTTGCGCTGGTGCTCTTTGCGGTCTCGCTTGGCATTCACGGACGCTGGAGCACGAGCGCTGTCCTGCGCCGCGTGGCGACCCGCGTGCTGGTGGTTGCCGTGATCGGCATGGCCTTGGTGCCTGCAAGCGTATGGGTGTCGCAAAAGGTCGACGAGACGTATCGGGTGAGCATCGAAGCGGCCGAGCAAAAGGCGGCCGACGCTGCGGGTGCGGCAGACGGCAATAGCTCCAAAACGAGCAAGAAAAAGTCCGAGTCCACAGAATCCAAGAACGTGCTTGAGCAGCTTGCCGACGGTGCCTCGGGTCTTGTCGCGTCGGTGACCAACGGCGCCAAACAGATGACCGATGAGATTGTGCAACAGGTGACCGATCTGATCGAAGGCGTCATCGTGATGATCGTGACCTCGTGCGTTATCCCGTTGCTGGTGCTCGCGGCGTTTCTGTGGCTGGGGCACACGCTGCTGGGGATCGATATTTCTGGCCCGGCGAACTATTTGACGGGCCGTTTTCTGAGGGCTCCGTCCAAACATGCCAAGAAGAGCGGACAGTCTGAGTAGGCGGCAAAGCGATCCTTGGAAGACCAACCGTAAGAAGGGCGGCCGAGACACGTTCTCGGCCGCCCTTTTGTTTGCTGAACACATGGTCGCTACGTCTGCGCCGGGCTCAAACGGTCGCCAATCATCCGTGAACGGTATTTGTTCAAAAAAGAACAAAGATAAACAAATAATGGTTGCAGTCGCTGTTCGAATGTGTTCAAATAAACATGAACAGTGAAGAACCGCACATTCAGATGCCCGGACCTGAACGCGATTCAACACTTCCAAACAGAAACTACGCACCTGCGTATCTCTCAAGGAGGATGTCATGAGGGTTGTAATCGCTTCCGATGCCGACGGTATGTCGATGAAGGAGTCCATCAAGGAGATGCTCATCGCCGACGGTCACGAGGTCGTCGACTATTCCGAGACCCCTGCCGCGGGCTTTGTCGATTCCGCGACCGCCGTTGCCAAGGACCTGCTGGAGCACAAGGATTCCCAGGGCTTCGCATTCGATAAGTACGGCGTCGGCTCCTATATGGCCGCCGTCAAGATCAAGGGCATGGTAGTCGCCAACATTTCCGACGAGCGTTCCGCTTACATGACCCGCGAGCACAACGGTTCGCGCATGGTCACCATGGGCCCGGGCGTTGTGGGCACCGAGGTCGCCAAGAAGATCGCCCACGAGTTCCTGCGCGCCCAGTACGCCGGCGGCCGTCACCAGATCCGTGTCGACATGCTCAACAAGATGGCCTAACGAGAGCCACCGAGAACTCGAACTTCTACCTCAACTTGTGAATTCAGACGAAAGGACGTTCTGATGAAGAAGACCATCGCAATCGGTTGCGACCATATCGTTACGGACGAGAAGATCTATCTGGCCGACCGCCTGGAGCAGGCTGGCTACAAGGTGCTCGACTGTGGCACCTACAGCCACACCCGTACGCACTATCCCATCTACGGTAAGGCCGTGGGCGAGGCCGTTGCCAGCGGCAAGGCCGACTTTGGCGTGGCCCTGTGCGGCACCGGCATCGGCATCACCAACGCCGTCAACAAGGTTCCCGGCGCCCGTTGCGCCCTGGTTCGCGACATGACCTCCGCCCTGTATGCCCGTCGCGAGCTCAACGCCAACATCGTGGGCTTTGGCGGCAAGATCACCGGCGAGTTCCTGATGGCCGATATCATGCTTGCCTTCCTGGAGGAGCCCTACGAGAAGACCCCCGAGCACGACGCCCTGATTGCCAAGATCGATGCCTGCAATAAGGCCGACGCTGAGGCTCAGGCTGACCCGCATTTCTTTGACGAGTTCCTCGAGAAGTGGGACCGCGGCGAGTATCACGACTAAGGGGGTTCCGGCGTTTTAACAAACGCCGGACCGGTCGACGCTGCGAAGCCATCTGGCGGGCAATCTGCCGCTCAGCTTCGACGGCATGACCAGAAGGTCAATGCCGTCTCGCTTCACGGCACCTTGCCTCGCCAGCTGGCTTCTCGCTGATGTTTGAGTGGCCTGTGGGGTTACCGCTGTTGTTGCGAAGCGTTCTGGTATGGCAAGTTGCTCCGATAACACGTTTGCTTGCCGAGCTTGTGTGCTTCGTTTTGGCGGTACCCGGCATTCTGCAGCTTTTCAATTGACGGCTCGCGTTTCTGTGAGGGGGCGCGGGCCGGTTTTCTATCAGCCCTATTGACTTGGCGGGCTGTCGTAAGAAAGGGAAGGCTCCTATGGAGTTTGTTCTTGATAACGGTTTGATTCGTGTGGCGTTGACCACGGCGGGCGGGTCGTTCACTTCTATTGCGGCCAACGGCCGTGAGTACCTGTGGCAGGGCGATCCGGCGGTCTGGTCGGGCCAGGCACCCATTTGCTTTCCGATTTGCGGCGGCCTTCGTGACGGCCGCGCGATGACCATGGGCGGCCGCGAGGTCAAGCTTGCCCGCCACGGCTTTGCCCGCAAGCAGGAGTGGAAGCTCGAGGAGCAGGGCGACAGCATGGTTGCGCTGAGCCTAAGCTCTGCCGACCACGCCGAGCTACTCGAGCAGTATCCGTATCCGTTTAAGATCGTCGCGCGCTACACGATCGATGCGGCTAAGGTGGCCGTGTCGTACGAGGTGACCAATGAGGGCACCGAGGATATGCCATTCTTTGTGGGCGGTCACCCCGGCTTTAAGTGCCCGCTCGACGAGGGCGAGTCCTATGACGATTATGAGCTTCGTTTTGAGCAGCGTGAGGCCACCGAGCTCTGTACTGCCGTTCCCTCGACTGGCCTGATTGATGTTGAGCATCGCAGCAAGAACCCCATGATCGACCAGAGCCTGCCGCTTACCCACGAACTCTTCGACTTCGCGGAGACCATCTTTGACGTGCTCGAGAGCCGCGTGGTTACGCTGACCAAGAAAACCGAGGACAAGGGCGTGCGCCTGACGTTCCCCGATATGCCGTACCTGATTGTGTGGAGCAAGCCCGAGGGCGACTTTGTGGCTGTTGAACCGTGGGGTGGTCTGTCCACCTGCTCCGACGAGGACGATATTCTGGAGCACAAGCGTGGCTGCCTGGTGGCCAAGCCGGGGGAGACCGTCACCCGCGGCTTTGAGATCGAGATCCTTTAACGAGCTATCGTATGTTTGGGGTGGGTCGTGCCGCCCCGGAACAGGAGTTCAATATGATTCTGACCGTTACCATGAACCCGTCGATTGATACGCGCTATCAGCTCGACAAGCTGGTCATTGACGACGTTAACCGCGTCACGCCCGAAAAGACCGCTGGCGGCAAGGGCCTCAACGTGAGCCGTGTGCTGCTGCAACTGGGAGACGACGTGCTCGCGACTGGTCTGCTTGGCGGCCACATGGGTGCCTATATGGCCGAGCTTATGGATGCCGACGGCGTCAAGAACGACTTTGTGCCCATCGCCGGTGAGACGCGCATCTGCCTGAATATCCTGCACGAGGGAAATCAGACCGAGCTGCTGGAGAGCGGCCCGCAGATCGCCCCGGCCGAGCTCGAGGCCTTTACGGCCAAGTTCGCCGAACTCGCGGCGAAGGCGGACGTTGTGACGCTTTCGGGCTCGCTGCCGCGTGGCGTCGATGCCGGCTACTATGCCGAGCTCGTCAAGATCGCCGAGGAGGCGGGCGCCAAGGTGCTGCTCGATACCTCGGGTGCATCGCTGGAGGCCGCGCTGGAGTCCGACGCTAAGCCTGAGCTCGTAAAACCCAACCTGACCGAGATTAACGGCCTGCTGGGTACGTCCTTTACGACCGATGATGTCGATGCCCTGCGCGAGGCGCTTGCCGCCGATGGCCGCTTTGCCGGTATCCCCTGGGTTGTCGTTTCGATGGGCGCTGCCGGTTCGGTGGGCTTCCATGAGGGTCGCGCGTTCCGCGCCAAGACGCCCGCGATTGCGGCTGTGAACGCAACGGGTTCCGGCGACTCGACCATCGCCGGTTTTGCGCATGCCATTGCTGCTGGTGCCGACGACGTCACGGTGCTCAAGACCGCCAATACCTGCGGTAAGCTCAACGCCATGGATCCCAAGACCGGCCACCTGGTCATGGACCGCTGGGATGAAATCTTCAACAACGTTGAGGTAACTGAGCTTTAAGGTTACGCGGGTTTACCAACCCGCGTAACGGCTCGACGCTGCGCGGGCCGCATTTGGACAATCTGACGTTCAACTTCAAGGGCGCGACCAGAAGGTCAGCGCCCTTTCGTTTCACGTCACCTTGTCTCA